>ERZ773359.50-NODE-50-length-130310-cov-143.172254_pt1 | contig 130310 bp, 136 predicted proteins | sample MGYA00374955_ERZ773359 | MGnify/ENA primary metagenome ERZ773359 (study PRJEB29098, sample SAMN04486028) | biogas fermenter metagenome | study: EMG produced TPA metagenomics assembly of the Biogas fermentation microbial communities from Germany - Plant 4 DNA1... | reverse complement strand
TGCAGTATCGTTACAACGAAAGAGGCCTGCCCGGCGCCGCCGGGGTGAGGTAGGAGAGGGAAGTTTCATCAAATAATAAAAGCCTCTTCCTTTAGGCGTTTATGTTCAACAGTAGAGCAAAGAGGTGTTTAAAAATGGAAGTTGAGAAAACAAATCTGCTTAATTTTGTAATGTGGCATGAACGCTAACTTCGGACAGGTCCAAAATGTCCATTTTGTCAAGGCGTAAATCCCCAATGCCAGCTTGGAAACGAAAATATCGAAAATAAATCCCTGGCGGAACTTCTATTTGGAATGAATGAGACTGAATTAATTGAAAGAAACATGGAGCTGTTGCCTAAAGGGGAACTTACTGATGCTGAGATGTTGATTATCGAAGACTTTATCCGGCAAAAGATTACAGACATCAAGGAAGATAGTTTAAGTAACAATTTAAACGGGACGTTTGTGTGTCCGCTGCGTGATACACTTCGCCAAAGGCTCCAGTCTGAACTGGTAAGTTTACAACAGTTAGTTTTAGATAAAGTATAAGGTTTAATGTGTTGGGGGTTATGGAATGCGTTATTACGTCTTAGAAGAAGATCACCAAGCCGAGTGCAAGATTTACTTAGGCAACCTTAATTTGCCTTGGGATCAGGAGATGGTGATGATACTTGGCAAAATAGAGTTTATTAACACCGAACCTATTAATATACCATTAAAACAACAACCGGTGGGAGGTAGATCCGACTTTTTAAATACCCAATTGACATTGGTATCAAATGCTCTGATGAACATTATTAAGGAAAAGGCAAGAGACCGTGTGTTTTTTCGTCCAGCTTTTCTCATCTATGAGCGATTGACTTTGACACTTATGTCAGTCAGCTAATTGTGTCGCCTAAGCGGGAAAAGTACCTGATTTTGTATGGAAATGACGCGCTCATTTTTGATGCCAAGACGGATAAGTTGCTTATCAAGGGAAGTATTAAAACCAATGAACGGGAAATTACCGATTTTGTCAAATGGTTGAACGACGATGAATTGGTGGTTGTGGTAAATCATCATACAACAAATATATTTGGACGTTTTAAAACCAGTGATTTTAAAGACTTTCAGTTGATTGAAAAGATTGAGAAGACTATAAAACGACGTTATTCAAATAGCTATAACAAACAATTAGTACAGAAAAATAATGATAAAAAAATAGTCATTCAATATGAGAACGGGGAAACGTGGGATACTGGCCTTGCTTTTGAATTCACTGGATTTTGTTGGTCCAATGACGATAGATATTTACAAGTTTCTAATGATAACGAAGAGTATTTAATTGATACAGTGACTAAAACTACGAGAAAAACATATTTGATGAGCAGTAATTGGGCTCCAACCAAGAATTTACTTATGTTCATGGGTCACTCTGTTTATGACCCGGAGACCCAAGAGGTGACTTATATAAACAGAAGTGGAATACCACAAAACTCCATCGATACGCGCATCTGGTCCCCGAATAGCGAGAAAATCCTAATCGCCACAGGTAAAGAGCTGTTTGTTTCTAATATAAATATACCGGAAGTTCCACCGAAAAAATTGCTTAAAGTTGATGAACCAAGCTATCTAGAGGAGAAATTTTTTTGGTCGAAGGATGGCCGAAGCCTATTTGGTATATATCAACGAACGGCACGAAACATCGTAAAACCGCTGGATTTTATTGCCTTTAAGATTAATCTTGTAACTGGGAAGGTCCAAGAAGTTTATCTTAACGATGCCTACTATTGATATGATCCGGCCGGATGGTTTTAAGGTGGATGTAATCGGCCATAGCATGGGGTGTCTGGCGACTGCTTCTTATATAGCCGGTATCTCCGGGGTTCCTTATGGTAATGACATTGACCAGTTTGTGGCCCTTGGCGCTCCCTTTGGCGGTAATATCTTTGCTGTTTATGCAGATTATACAGATGGACGGCCGGTTTACCCTATTACTGAGAAAGTAAAAGAAAAATCACCATCAGCTGATAAGGTTTTACATTTATACCCCCCGTGTTTTGTAAGAAAACAAGTTGAGAGAGCCATGCCGAACATGCATGAAAAGGGGCCGGCATATAAATGTTTAAGCAAGAATAGCGAAGCAATTAAACAATTGCGCACTGCATGGAACGCGGTGGGGCCACGCGGTGTCCGCGCCTATGCACTACAGGGATATGATGGAGATTGGGTTGTTTCCAGACAGAGTTCCTTCTGCCTTAAACATATGACCAAATATGTGATGGAAGGCAAAGTATTTCATTGTTTACAAGCGGATAACCGGGATTGGCAGCAAACGGTCTATAATATTTTAGCTAAAGGTCACAGTGACAAGAAAATCAAGAAATTTGGCGAGTATGTTGACAACCGATATGAAGCTGTCAAAAAATTGGAAGAGAAGAAGCGTAAGGAACAAATTAAAGAGCTATTTAAAGGTAAACTTTATCCTGGGTTTTGGTATAAAGAATTATAAGTTTGGAGATGGGTTATTTACAAATTTAACAATTGAGCCCGGGAAAAAACAGAAACAAGCAATAAATGCAGGTTAAAAGGGTGGACTCACCACGAGGCCACTCTTTTTATATATTGTCCCCAAATTGTAAATCTAACAAGAATTATGAAACCGGCTGTGTAAGATCTTCCCCCTGGAAAAAAGGGAGATTCGGGTGTACAATAATAATCGAACATATGTTCTGCAGGAGGGGACGACAACATGAGTATGCAGATATTTTCTCCTGAAGAATCTTCCGAGTTTGGCGTGGCCTATGTCGGCAGGCAGATCATAGCCGGTTTTCCTTCCCCGGCCGAGGATTATTTAGAAAACATCTTGGACCTGAATAAGGCTGTTGTGAAAAACCCCAGCGCCACCTTTTACGGCCGGGTCAGTGGCCAGTCCATGAAAGATGCAGGGGTCAGCGATGGCGATCTGTTGGTGATTGACCGGTCCCTTGAGTACCGGAACAATGCTTTAGCCGTCTGCTTCTTAAATGGTGAGTTCACGCTGAAGCGTGTGAAGAGGACAAAAGACGGCCTTGTCTTGATGCCCGCCAACAAAGATTTTCCGCCGATTCCCGTCACCGGCGAAGCCGACTTTTCCATCTGGGGCATTGTAACCTACATCCTGAAGAAGGTGTATTGACCATGTTTGCTCTGGTGGACTGCAACAACTTTTATGTCTCCTGTGAGCGGGTCTTCAACCCGGCGCTGAATGGGCAACCCGTTGTGGTACTCTCCAATAACGACGGCTGCATTGTGTCCCGGTCCAATGAGGCCAAAGCCCTGGGTATTAAAATGGGGCAACCAGCCTTTGCAATTGCTGACTTTCTGGCTAAAAACAAGGTCCATGTCTTTTCCTCCAATTATGTCCTTTACGGGGATATGTCTCACCGGGTCATGACGACTCTGGCCGAGTTTACGCCGGAGCTTGAGATCTACTCTATTGACGAGGCCTTTTTGAATCTCACCGGGATCACTCATGACCTGGCCTCTTATGGACGGCAGATCCGGCAGACCGTCTTGAAGAACACCGGTATCCAGGTGAGCATCGGCATTGCCGGCACCAAGGTATTGGCCAAGGTAGCTAACCACCTGGCAAAGCGAGTGCCGGGGTACGACGGCGTCTTGGTGCTGGACAGCCCGGATAAAATCCGGGCGGCCCTTGAGCAGACTGAAATTGAGGAGGTGTGGGGCATTGGCCGGCAGTATGCGGCGCTTTTAAAGGGGATAGGGGTGAAGACTGCCTGGGATTTTGGGCAATTGACCGATAGCTGGGTAAAGAAGAAAATGTCCGTTGTCGGGCTCCGGATAAAAAAGGAGCTTGCAGGGATCTCCTGCCTGGAACTGGAATTAGAACCCGTGGCCAAGAAGGCCATCTGTACCTCCCGTTCTTTTGGCAGGTCCCAGACCGAATTGGCCCAGCTTAGGGAGGCCGTCGCCACTTTTGCGAGTCAATGTGCCTATAAGCTTCGTAAACAGCGGACATGCGCCGGTGCCATCATGGTTTTTATCCACACCAACGGCTATAATAAGAATGAGCCGCAGTATGCGCAGAATTTCAGTTGCCGGCTCCCAACGGCCACCAATAGCAGCATCACCCTGATCAAGTATGCTCTGTCAGGGCTGTCGGCCATCTATAAAGAGGGGTATAAATATAAAAAGGCCGGGGTAATGGTTTTGGACATTGTCCCCGAAGACCGGGTCCAGGGATCTTTGTTTGATTGTACCGACTATGGGAAGCATGCCGGGATCATGAAGGTTATGGACGAAATTAACGGGAAATATGGCCGTAATACCGTTAAATTCGCCGTGCAAGGCTCGGGCGTCAGGTGGAAGCTGCGCCAGGAAAAACTCTCGCCATCTTATACTACGCGCTGGGAGGATATCATCAAAGTAAGGTGTGATTGAAGTGTGCTTTTTCTATGCCCTCAGTCATGAGGCGCAACGCTTGCAAAACCGCTATAACCTACCGGTGAGTCCTGATTTTGAATTTGCTCCGGTCTATTATACTTCGGGTTTTGAGTTTCCCAGGATGCCGGTGATCACCAATACGGAGCCCGACCGGCTCCAATTGTTCTCCTGGGGCTTGATTCCGGCTTGGACCAAAACTTCTGAGGAAGCGGAGAAGATCCGGTCGTATACGCTGAATGCCCGCAGCGATTCCTTATTTGTGAAACCATCGTTCAAAAATGTGATCCGGAAGAAACGGTGTTTGGTCCCGGCCAGCGGCTTTTATGAGTGGCGGGAGATGGGGGGGAGGAAATACCCGTATTTCATCTACCTGAAGGACCAGGAGATATTCTCCCTGGCCGGTTTGTGGGAGGAATGGGTGGACAAAGCCACCGGAGAGTTGGTCAAAACCTATAGCATCATTACCACCGAGGCCAATCCGTTAATGGCGCGGATCCACAACACCAAAAAACGGATGCCTGTTATTTTATTGAGATCGGATGAGGAAAAGTGGTTAGAAGCAAAACTGCAAGATCATGAGATTGCCGCATTAACCCGGCCCATTGATGAGGACCTAATGGCCGCCCATACCATTGGCAAACTGATCACATCCCGGACGGGAAACCGTAACGTACCGGCCGTCCAAGAACCTTTTGATTATGGATTGCACCTGTAAAGACGGGGCTAACTACCTTTCCAACGGAGAAAAGCGCTTTTTCTGTTCTTAAATGTTTGGCAGCAGAATTAAACTGTCTCCTTGGCTAACCGGGTGGTATTAGCAGGAAATTAGTGGTCATTGTGGAATATTATTCTTCTATAGCAAACAATGGTTCATTTTATAAGAAAAAGGGGTGCAATAAATGAATTATTTGCGCATTACGGTCCTAATCATTCTCACAGCTGTTTTTGCCACCGGTGTTGTTTGGGCGGGTCAAGCTCCCTTAAACGAAAAGGCGATCCCGGTTTTTCCTGGGGCTGTCGAGGACAAGAAGGCGAGGGACCAATTCTTTGAAGAGATGGGAGATAATCCCGAAGGATTGTTGCTTGGTCTAGGTTTGGAACTCCGGGACGAAGTCTACAAAATCTATAGTTGTAACACAGGCGCGGAGGAGGTCTCCCGGTTTTACCGTGAAAAGCTGGATGCCAAGGTCCTTAACTATGCGGTGTACCCGGAAAAGTTGGAACCGGGAGAGACGACGCCGGTTGACCACGAATTGGTCTTCTATAAACTAAAGGATGAGATCTATTCCGACTCAGGAGATGTACTCTACCCCGGAAAATTGATCAGGCGGACTTTAGCGGCAAACAGAAGTCCATATCAGCCCGAATGCTGGGTGGCATATGCCCGTTTTGAATGGAGCGTCCGGGAGAAGAATAACGACCTGTCCGGATATTCCGTTACAATATATGATAAATCATTCTCCGATAATTATAGATCGTACAAAACAAAGACCTGGATTGTAGTTCACCGCCAGACCTATCGGGGCGACGACGAAACGTATCTTGATGACGAAATGGATCACGCCGTAGCGGCCAAGGCCGAAAGCATGAAACAACCTACCGAACGGGAACTTGGCGCACCCGTCTATCCCGGCGCGGTGTTTAACAAAGAATTGTCCGCCGGTATGTCCATGAACGATGATGAACTCTTCTATATCTTTCAAAGCAACGATGCCCCGGCTAAAGTTGTCCTTTTTTACGAGCAAAAGCTGGGGAAGAAAGCGGTTAAATACGGAGAAAGCTACATGATCGCCCTTAAAGGAAAGCTGCCTTTGCCCGATGAAGGCATTTGTATTGAACCCAATAAACTGGGCGGACCGGCTAAAACCCTGATCACCTTCAGAAAATGGCTGGGTGATTGAGCGCCGTAGTAAAGGCTTTTTGGAAGTAAAGGATGGGAAAATAGGAAGCATCATTATGCTCAAAAATTAAAAATAAACCATGGGAGTCGGAAAACAGCCCCGGGGTGATTCCGGGGCTGTTTTTCTTTGTTTTTGCAATGTTCCTTTATTACTTTTTCACCGGAACCACCTTACCCTCGCTGTCAAGGAAGAAGGTGATGTCACAGCCTTGCGGCACGAAAAAGATCTTATCTTTATCGCTAATCATATCTTTCATCAGCCGTAGTCTTTCCAATTGGTAGGCTTGAGGATTGAGGGTGTAGATCCGGTTCTCTTCCGCAGCCACCAAATTCTTCCGTTTGGCAATCTCCAGACTCACCTGGGTCTGGGCCTTTTCTTGCTTCACCTGCTCCTCCAACTGCTTGGTTTTTTGCGCCGCAACTTCCACCGCGACTTTGGAGACGGCCTTCTCTTTGAGCTGGGCTACGTAATTCTCGTCGGCGCCAATGTCGTTTACGCCTACATCCAGGAGCTGGACGCTGAACTCATTCAATTCTTTCGCCAAGAGGTTCATCATCCGTTCCTGGAGCACCTCACGGCCGCCTAATCCCTCGGCGATGCCCAGCATTTCATCGAGGGTAAACATGGTGGTTACCTGTTTGGCCACACGCGGGATGCGGGTGGAGACCAACTGGGAAAGGGCCTGATCATTTTTGGCCTCCAGGTTATAATTCTCCCACATCTGTTTGGCCGATTGGGCGTCTCGTTTCCGGGCGTAAGTAACGGTAATTCGAAAACGGACAGGTTGTTTGTCTTTGGTCCACAGGTCCGGATCTTCCCAAGTCAGGGTCTTAGCGGAACAGTCCATATTAAACTTGGCGGCAAAAAAGCCCAGATGGGTGTAGCGGCCGGGACCCACAACATTGTTAACTTTGACTCCGTTGTCCATAAGCAGCCCGATTTCATGGGATTGGACCCCGGATAAAATGTAACAACCACTGGTCAGGAAGGTAGCGATTAAACAGAGAACAATCAATTTGACAATACGAAAAACCTTCATTCCCATTCCTCCTTAATGATACATGGTTGAATTTTAAAACATGAGTAACAATATTATTATACTAGAAACTAACGGAAAATGTTATAATATGTTACAAATCATCGCAAGCTTGCTTAAGAAAACAAAAAGTCCGGAATTTTCCGGACTTTATATTGTTTTTCTATATCATCCGAACTTCCTGCATTCGTGCCAAAAGCGGCTGGAGATACCGATCGGCCACGACAGGCTGGCCCAGGCGTCGACCGACGAAGTCTCCGTGGCAGTCGGAACCGCCGGTTATTAGCAACCCCAATTTCTCCGCCAACTGTACCAGTTCTGCGCTTTCCTCCGGGGTGTGGCTGCTGGAGAAGGCCTCCAGCCCCTCGATGCCCCAAGCAAGCATCTCTTTTTGGAACTCTGGATTCCGGTACAGGTATGCGCCGTCCTGCCGGTACAGGGCTGGATGGGCCAAAACAGGTACACCGCCAGCCTGCCGGATGGCAGCCACCACTTCCGCCGGCTGGGCAAAGATTATATCCACATAGGCGGGCTTGCCTTTGCCGAAGTACTTGCCGAAGTAATCGTCAAACCCTTGAACATGGCCGGCTTCCTGCAGGGCGTTTAAGAGCGGCCAGCCCCCCAGGTGCCGGGCGCTGACCCAATAGCGGTAACGTTCTGGATCCACATGGATCCCCAGCTTGGCCAGGTTGGCAATGGAGTCCCATTCGCTCTTTTCCCAGGCGGCCATATTAAAGGCCAGGACTTTTTTGAGGGCCGGGTGGTCGGGGTTTATGTTGTAACCAATGATATGTAAGGTAATATCCGGTGTATAACTGGCAGAGATCTCCACGCCCGGGATGAAGGTCAGACCGGTGCCGGCGACGAGCCTGGCGGTCTCCGCCAAGGCAGCGGTGACGTCGTGGTCGGTTACGGCGAAGGCGGTCAGGTCAGCTTCTTGAACCTTGCGGACCAGTTCCGCAGGGGTCCATGTCCCGTCGGAGGCTTGGGTGTGGAGGTGTAGATCGATGGCCAAGATAAAGACTCCTTTCCTTGGATTGAATCTTTATTGATTGACTTCAGTGGCTGCTATTTTAACATCAAAATCGTCTGGGCGTAGCGCCGGCATTTTTTGTCTTGGATCCGGCGGCAGGCCCGGATGCAGTTTTATATTGTACCCAATATTCGCTGGAGTGGAGGAAGGTTCCTTTTCTTTGTTCTAAAACCTTTGCCTTCTTGTGTGGGGTAAGGATCCCCTTGACGAACACATGTTCGTCATGGCAAAATAGAACTGTCCCGGTGAAAATTTGCCAAATGACCAATTGCGACCCACGTTGCGAAAGTATCTTTGCCAGACCAGACAAAGGAATCGGTTGACCACGGCTTCGTTGGACGGAGGGAGGTGCCCGCCCTTGATGAAGGAGGGCCAAAACCGCATGCGCCAGATCATCCACCTGGATATGGATGCGTTCTTCGCCGCCATTGAGCAACATGATAACCCGGACTACCGGGGAAAACCCGTGATTGTAGGCGGTGATCCCCGGTCCCGGGGGGTGGTCTCCACCTGTTCTTATGAGGCGCGGAAATTTGGGGTGCGGTCGGCCATGCCGCTGCGGGAGGCGGCCCGCCTTTGCCCCCATGGGATCTTTGTTCCGGGGCGGATGCGCCGTTATCAGGAGGTATCGGAACAGGTGATGGCGATCCTCCGGGAATATACGCCCTTGGTGGAGCAAATCTCCATAGATGAAGCTTTTATGGATGTTACAGGTTGTCAGGCTTTGTTTGGTCCGGCGGAGGCGATTGCCCGCAATGTGGTGGACCGGATCCGGCAGAACTTGGGGTTGTCCGCGTCCGTTGGGATTGCACCCAATAAGTTCCTGGCCAAATTGGCGTCGGACCTTCAAAAACCCGCAGGGTTTGTGGTTTTGACTCCTGAGAATTTCCAGACGGTTTTAGATCCCCTGCCCGTAAAGCGTTTGTGGGGTGTGGGGCCCCAGACGGAGAAGGAACTTTTGCGGATGGGCATCGAAACCATCAGTCAATTGCGCCGTCTTCCTGTGGACTATCTCTGCAAAAACCTGGGAGAGTTGGGGAGACAACTTTATCAGCTAGCCAACGGCATTGATGAGCGGCCGGTGATGCCGCCAGAGGAGGCGAAGAGCGTCGGGCATGAAGTGACCTTTCAGGAAGATAACAGTGATGAAGAGTTCCTGGCCAGTGTTTTGCTGGCTTTAGCGGACCGGGTGGCCCGGCGGCTGCGGCAAGCAGGACTGAAGGGGCGGACGGTAACGGTGAAGATTCGAAATGCGGATTTTAAGACGATTACCCGCAGCCGGACATTGATAGTGCCCACCGATTTTGAGGAGGAGATTTACCAAAACGCATTGGAACTGGCGGAAGAAGCAAAGTGGGGCCACGGGCCAGTGCGTTTGCTGGGTGTTAGCATCAGTAATTTCACCGGAGAAGAGGGGGCGCAGCTTACACTGTTTCCTGAGACGAACCGGTCCGAGTTGGCAGAACTCCACCGGGCCGTGGATCGCCTGAGGGATCGTTTCGGTGAGGGGATTATTACCAGGGGGAGTTTAATCAAGAGGGACGGTAGAAGACGCGGTTAAAGCAGGTTGTCTAATCATTGGGCAGGGATTTACCGGTAGGTTTAACCAAGGATAGATTTTAGAACCCTGAAAACCCTTTTTGCATAACATAAGCCATCCCGCATAATCTATCAAAGGGCCTGTGGTGATTGAAAGCGTTGTTTTAAGGACCTTTTTCCAGAAACCGTTGATGCCGGTTACAGCGCAACAATCGTTACTGCACAAGCTCCTGGCAAAAGGAAGGTGTCGTTGGAGAAATGCGGCGGATGGCCTTATGTTTCATTGTCTGGCTCATGACATTCTTTTTTTTGTGGAATGGCGATAGTCGGATTGAAGCGGAGGAAGAAGCCAAGTGGCGGGTTAAGATTAATATACCTGCCTTTTTACTGACTGTTTACCACAACGGGGAGGAGTGGGGAAGATTTCCGGTGGCAGTGGGTAAACCGGAGACCCCGACGCCGCAAGGGTTATTCCGCATTGTCACAAAGGTCAGAAATCCCACTTGGTACCCGAAGAAAGGTAAACCTGTGCCGCCAGGGCCCCAAAATCCCTTGGGCGGCTATTGGATGGGCCTGAACCTGAAAGGCTATGGCATCCACGGGAACAACAATGCGCGATCCATCGGACGCTCGGTTTCCAACGGTTGTATCAGAATGCAGAATAATGATATCAAGGCCCTGTTTCGTACCCTACCGGTGGGAACTCCGGTGGAGATCGAATACCGCTGTTTCGAACTGGTCAGGTCGCCGGAGAATCGACTTTATCTCCGTACATATCCCGATATTTACCATAAGATCAAGGACCGGTGGCAAGCCTTGGCCGAACTTCTTGCCCCCCTGGCGCCGGAGTACCCGGTGCATGATGCGGCCCTCCGTTGGTTGTTGGCGAGGCAGCCCTACGGTGAATTGGAGCTGCCGCGGTGGTTGCTGTTGACCGTGGACGGCCAGCCCTTTCCCGAGGGGGGCTTTCTCCATGGCGGCCAAGTGTACCTACCTGCCGCTGTCAACGGTTTATGGAACGGGGAACTGCCGCCACCGGCCGAAGCGTTTATTTCTTTACCCCAATTTCTGCAGGAGTCGGGGGAAAGCGTCCGTTTGGTCAGAGACGGTGATTTAGCCCTGGATTTACGGACCATCCGGGTCATCTATCCAGGGAAACAAGTGGTTTCACGAGGCCGTTGGCAGGGGGAACCCTTGGTGGATCTGGAACAGTTGGTAAGTATCTTTGAATTGACCGCCACGCCGGGCTTGTCCCTGGGAACGCTCTATATTGACGGTCGGCTCCTTACGGACCTGCCGGTTTTCAACGGACGCTTATGGTTGGGTATTTCGCGGCTGCCCGAGTTGAATGCAAGGTTGAAGGCCAAATGGGATTCTGTGGCCTATCAGGTGGAGATTGATCGTGAGGTGGAGAAGGAGGAGATGTTTCGGGTTATGAAGTAAAAGGACTATAGCGCAGGGGCTATAGTCCTTTCTTCCCTTCCTGATCCGGTTTAGCGCTGCATTAAACGACCCAGCGCCATGGTGGCCAATTCAATTTTGGCGTATTCTTTCGCCCGCTCGAAGTCCTGGTCCAGGATGGCACGGCTCAGATCAGAAGTGATACCGAGATAATCGGAGATGGCTTCAGCCAACCGATCACGGCTGAGCGTGTCCAAGTGCTCCCAATCCCGTACCAGAATGCTTTCGGCCTCTGGAGGCGTCAGGCCAAACTCCACCAAACGGTCGTAGATGCTGCCCTTTAATTCTTCGGTCACTGTATCCCAATCTCCGCTTAAGATGGCAGTTACCTGTTCCGGGGTGATCTTTCCTTGGGCGTACGCGCTGATCTGGCTTAGGAGGTCATCCTTGGTGACCTCGCCAAAGGCCTTGACAAAACGGTATTCTCCCGATGGATTAGAGTAGATGGTTACATTGTCGTTTTTTTGGATTTTCTCCGCTGTTGTGGTTACGTTATTACGGAAAACGATGGTATCCGGCATAACTAAGACATTTTCCACATCCCCTGAGTTGGTTTCGATGGTGAGAAAGCCGGAGTTGTCCCCATTATCCAGGATCTTTCCGGTGACAACCTTCAGATTGCGCAGGGTCTGGACCATCCAGGCGGTTTCGGCCCGGCTGGCCAGGCGGTCCGGTTGAAAGCGGTCTTTGTAATTGGCGGGCAGGATCCCGAGACGGTTGGCGATCTCCACATATTTAAAGGCCCAAAAGTCTTCCGCTACATCCGGGAAGCTCGGTTCCAGTTCGAAGGTGTACTTTTCTTCCGCTGTGCCCAGATTGGTCATACGGATCAGCATGGTGATGATCTCCGCCCGGTTAACGGGCCGTTCCGGTTGGAAGGTGCCGTCGGGATAACCGGTGAAAACCTCCTTTTCGGCCAGCGTGGCAATATACCCTTCGGCCCAGTGGCCTTTGGTATCGGAAAACTTGGTTTGGCCGGTTTTGTTCAAACCGTAGGCCGTAGCCAGGATCTTGGCCAGTTCTGCCCTGGTGATGCTCTGATCCGGCTTAAACTTGCCGTTGGGATAACCGTTGATCACCTCTGATTGAACTAAAGCTCGGATGGCGCTTTCCGCCCAGTGACCGTCGACGTCGGAGATGGTGGCCGCATGTACGGCCGGGGCAAATGACAACAGAAGACAGAATGAGGTAAACAATGAGAGCAAGCGATGTTTAAGCAACTTCATGTTTCTACTCCTTTCCGGTGGCGCCGTGTATTAATAAATAATAATTTTTGAAGAAAGTGCGTTGTTGGGTTGGGGACATGTGACATAACAGTTAACATAAAATCATCTTCTCTACCGGGCTGGTGATTCCTTTCTGTAAATCTTGTGTCCTTTTCCGGTTTTCGGTAAGGCAAGCACAGTGCCTGTTACATACAAGATAAAACCAGCTTTAAGCTGGAACTATGTCTGTAATGCCTTAATGTAATTTTAAGTTAACAAGCAGGAAGTATAAAGCAGTAAATTATGGACAAACCGTTACTTTCTTACGGTGGCTCAGGACTGCCGGAGGATGGGCGATACCCCGTTGCTATGCCCGTTTTTGGCCCGGCGGCAAAAAGGAAACCAAGATCTACGGGATGGCGGGACACGGCAGGAATTCTTATTATGGTATGGAATAAAACAAGCTTGGAAGAGAGGGAGAGGTGCCGCAGTGAAAACAGAGTATTCCGTCACTGAACTTACCCGCTATTTGGCGTCCCTAATCACGGGAGATCCGGTGTTACAGGGTGTTTGGGTCCGGGGGGAGATCTCCAATTTCACCCGCCATACCTCCGGGCATATGTATTTTACCCTCAAAGACGATGCGGCACGGATCCGGGCGGTGATGTTCCGGGGGCAAAACCGTACCTTGCGGTTTACTCCGGAGAATGGCATGCTGGTTTTGGCCTTTGGTTCCGTGGGAGTATATGAGCGTAATGGTGATTACCAAATTTATGTAGAGATGTTGGAGCCGGTTGGACAAGGCTCTTTAAACCTCGCCTTTGAACAGCTAAAAGAGAAGCTGGGCAAAGAGGGGCTGTTTGCACCGGAACGAAAACGCCCCTTGCCCCGCTTGCCCCAAAAGGTGGCCTTGATTACCTCGCCGACGGGCGCCGCTGTGCGCGACCTCATCAATATCCTGCGCCGCCGCCGTCCTAACTTGGATATTCTATTGATCCCCGCCCTGGTGCAGGGGGAAGAAGCGCCGGAGAGCCTGGTGGCAGCGCTGGGCACCGCAGGGCAGATCAGCGATTTGGACCTGGTGATCATCGGCCGGGGCGGCGGTTCCTTGGAAGAACTGTGGGCTTTTAACGACGAAAGGGTGGCCCGGGCGATTGCTGCTTCATCCCATCCGGTGATTTCCGCCGTGGGCCATGAAACCGACTTTACCATTGCGGATTTTGTGGCGGATTTGCGGGCGCCTACGCCGTCGGCTGCCGCTGAATTGGCGGTGCCGGACCAAAACGAGTTAACCCGGGACGTTCTTGCCTTGCGGGAACGCTTGTCCCGTGCGGCCAGGCGTTACCAGGCGCAAAAAAGTGCAGAGTTAAACCGGCTGGCCAACTCGGTGGTATTGACGCGGCCGGAAAGATGGCTCAATCCCATGCGCCAACGGCTGGATGAAGCCGAGGGACGGTTGCGCCGGATTCTGCCCCGTATATTGCAGGAACGACAGCTGGTCTTCGGCAATCTGATAGGGAAACTCAATGCCCTCAGTCCTTTGGCCACTTTGGCCAGGGGTTACAGCATTACACGACGTATTGCCGACGGGGCTTTTGTTTCCGACAGTGAGATGGTGGAAATCGGTGAAGAGGTTGCCGTCAGGTTGGCCCGGGGTGAACTGATCTGTCGGGTTGAGCAATGTAAAAAGGAGGCAGAACTGGTTTGACGGAAAAAGCCAAGACCAAGGCCGAAAAGACCGAACAGAGTTTTGAAGAGGCCATGCAAAGGTTGGAAGAGATCGTGACCCGCCTGGAAGGTGGGACTACCGCCCTGGAGGAAAGCCTGCAATTATTTGAAGAAGGAGCGGCCTTGGCCCGGTATTGCCAGGAGAAGCTGCAAGCGGCCCAAGGCAGATTGGATATTTTGTTGCGCCGGGATGAAGAGGGAGTTGTGACCGAACCCTTTCAACTGCAACTTGAGGAGGAAGCCTAGTTTTGAAGATTGCTGATTATATTGATGGTTACGACCGGTACCGGCAATGGATTGAGGAGGGGTTGGACCGCTATCTACCCCAGGCGAACACGCTACCTGCTTCATTGCACCAATCCATGCGGTATAGCGCCTGCGGGGGCGGGAAACGTTTACGGGGCGTCTGTTGCCTGCTGGCAGCGGAACTGTTTAATTCCGACCCCGCTGGTGTGCTCCCCATGGCCTGCGCCTTGGAGATGGTCCATGCTTATTCGTTGATCCATGATGATTTGCCCTGTATGGACGATGACGATCTGCGCAGGGGAAAACCCACCAATCACAAGGTTTTTGGCGAAGCTGTCGCGCTGATGGCGGGGAATGCCTTGTTGACCTTAGCCGTTGAGACGGTTTTGACACGGACGCCCCGGGCGATTCCCCGGGAAAGGCTGCTGGCAGCCCTGCAGGAGCTGGTGGTTGCCGCAGGACCCCAGGGCATGCTGGGCGGACAAGTTTTGGACCTGGCGGCGCAAGGCCGGCGGATCACCTATGAGGAATTGAAAGAGATCCACCGGCGGAAGACCGGCGCCCTTATTTTGGCCTCGATCCGGACCGGTGCTCTTTTAAGCGGTGCAGCCGACGATGATCTGCAGGCTCTGACGGAGTATGGGACTGCCCTGGGGTTGGCTTTTCAGATCACCGACGACCTGTTGGACGTGACCGGTTCCACGCAGGAACTGGGCAAACCCGTCGGTAGTGACCGACGTAATGAAAAGGCTACTTATCCGGCGCTTTTCGGGGTCGAACAATCCCTGGCGATGGCGAAAGAAGAAACGGAAAAAGCCGGGCGGGCACTGGACCGGTTCGGTGAGCGGGCAACCGCCCTCCGCCGGCTGGCAACTTATGTCTTGGTCAGGAAACAATAAGGTTAACCCAATCTTCAACCGACTTTAGTTAATCTTTGCTTGACCAAGTACTAGCCGGTGCTTATTATTGAAATTAACCCCTGACAAAAGAAGGTGAAGAATATTATCGGAGAATTTCGTTACAACCAAGTGTTCTGGGTCTCCTTCACCGCTTGGTTTGTGGCCCAGACCTTAAAAGGAATCTTATGTTTTATCAAAACAGGGAAGATTGATTTTCGCCGCTTTGTCGGTGCCGGCGGGATGCCCAGTTCCCACTCGGCCTTTGTCTCGGCTCTGGCCTTTGGTATTGGGGAGATGGAGGGCTGGTCATCGCCGGTGACCGCCTTGGCCCTGGTCTTTGCGTTTATTGTTATGTACGATGCGGCGGGGGTTCGTTTGGCTGCTAGCAAACAGGCGGCTTCCCTCAATAAATTGGTGGATGAACTCTTTGAAGAAGGCGAATTTCACCAGGAGCGGCTGAAGGAGTTATTGGGGCATACGCCGGTGGAGGTCTTTTGCGGGGCTTTGCTTGGGGTTGTTATCAGCGCTTTGCTGTTACGTTGAAGACAGGCCATTTATAAACCGGCCTGATCCGGCCTTGTTCCTGACAATTATGGTAAATAATGCCTGATGTGGGTAGAGGATCATTGTCCCCGCCGGAATAATTATGGTATAATGAAGGGGACTGGGATGGTGTAGTATTCTAGTCGGGACCCCTTTTTCGAAGACGGGCCTAAAAATCCGTTAAGGGCACATCGATGAAGTCCCTGGTGCTGGCTGCCGACGCCCAGTCGGGGGCTGGTGCTGGGGGTTAAGGTGGATGGGGCGATCTGCAATGGCATGCAGGCGTTGACCCTACCACCGCGGAGACCCAAGTTCGTGGGGAACTTGCGTGAACTACGGCTTGGGGTGGAACCTGCATTCGGTACGGTAACTTTTACTTAGTGTCGATGCAGTGTAGCCTGCCTTGAGTGAAAGGGGGGGATAGCGGGTGTCAAGCTTAAATCCCTGAAGGCCTGGGGATTTTGGCTCTTTGCCGCTTGAAACCCATTTTGCAAAAGAGGCTAGGAAAAGCGGGAACCGTTGAGGAAAACTCCTAGACTATTCGCTTCGGCGACATCCGTTGGGGATTGCAGTGTGGTCTAAGTGGTAATCCAGTCTTCTTTTCGGCAACGAAAGAAAGTGGCCTGAGAGGGAAACCGTCAAGACGGCAACGTCTTGGAGGCCATTGGGAAAACCTACTGGACCTAAGCCACAATTTTTCCCCAGCTGATGACCATCCCATATCATTATGTCATTTAAGTTGCGTTGGAGGAATGAAAAGCGTGTCGAATCTGCGTCAGGCCTGTAGAACCGGTATCCTGACCTTTTTTTTATCTATCATCGTCTCTTCGCTCTCGCGAGTGTGGGCATCCACCTTTATCTTTTATTATTCGATCATTCCGCTGTTTTTGGTGATCGGGGTGGGGATCCTCTTTGACATTGTCGGTACAGCGGTAACAGCAGCCAATGAAACACCCTTGCACGCGATGGCCGCAGATAAAGTCTTCGGTGCCAAACAAGCCATTTGGTTGGTGCGTCGCGCCGACCGGGTGGCTAATTTTTGCAATGATGTGGTAGGGGATATTTGCGGTACGGCCAGCGGTGGTTTGACCGCTGTGTTGGTATATGAGTTGGTGACACGTAGCCAGGGCTTAAACATGGATATAGTTAATGTCATCAGTTTGGGACTGGTGGCGGCGCTGACCGTCGGCGGCAAGGCCTGGGGAAAGAGCACTGCCATTAATAGGGCGGACCAGATTGTCTTCAAAGTTGGACAAGCCTTGGCAACCTGGGATAGGTTTACCGGGAGAAGGCATGAGACTGATCGGAAGGGGAAAAATACACATTCTCAGAAGAGAAATGCTTCACGGAAGCGGGGTTCTTGATGGATCGGATACTGGACAAACTAAACCTGCCGGAAGACTTAAAAAAATTATCGAATAAAGAGTTGACAGCCCTTGCTGGGGAGCTGCGGGAGATTATCATCAATACCGTGGCCCACAACGGGGGGCATTTAGCTTCAAGCCTGGGTGTAGTGGAATTAACCCTGGCCTTACATGCGGTCTTAAATAGCCCCGAGGACCACATCCTGTGGGATGTGGGGCATCAGGCCTATGTACATAAATTGTTAACCGGTCGTCTGGAGCGTTTTCATACTCTAAGGCAATGGGGAGGTCTGAGCGGTTTTCCCAGGGCCGATGAGAGCCCTCATGATCTTTTTACCTCCGGCCACAGTTCCACATCCATTTCCGCTGCGGTGGGTTTGGCCAAGGCCCGGGATATCCAGGGACGTAAAAACCGGATTGTGGCTGTGATCGGTGACGGTTCCATGACCGGCGGCCTTGCTTTTGAGGCGTTGAACCACGGGGGCCAACTCCAGACTGATTTGGTGGTAGTCCTTAATGACAATGAGATGTCCATCTCACCGAACGTGGGGGCGCTTACCGCCTATTTGAACCGCTTGCGGACAAAGCCTCAGGTTTATCGGTTGAAAAAGACCATTGGGGATATTGTGTCCCAGATTCCCAAAGTGGGTAAATCTGCCATTCATTATTTGGAGAAGTTGAACGATAGTTTAACCTACTTGTTCATTCCTGGTGTTGTCTTTGAGGAACTGGGCTTTACTTACTTGGGCCCGGTGGACGGCCACAATATTGCACTCTTGAAGCGGACTTTGCAAGATGCCTTTGATCATGGAGGACCCGTTCTGATTCATGCCATCACCAAAAAAGGGAAGGGTTACGAACCGGCCGAAGCAGAGCCTTGCCGCTTTCACAGCACAACCCCCTTTGACCGTGAGACCGGGCAACCCTATAGAACACCTAAGAACGCCACTTATACCCAGGTTTTTGGCGATACCATGGTGGAATTGGCCAAAGAACACCCACAGTTGGTGGCTATTACCGCCGCCATGCCGGAGGGCACCGGTTTGAACCGGTTTTCGGAGGAATTTCCGGATCGCTTTTTTGATGTAGGCATTGCCGAATCCCATGCGGTAACCATGGCGGCTGGCCTGGCTCGTGGCGGGATGCGGCCGGTGGTGGCGGTCTATTCGACTTTCTTCCAACGGGCCTATGATCAGGTAGTCCACGATGTCTGCCTCCAGAACCTTCCCGTGGTTTTTTGCTTGGATCGGGCCGGGGTGGTTGGGGAAGACGGCCCCACCCACCACGGGGTATTTGACATTGCCTACCTGCGTCACCTGCCGAATATGGCAATTTTGGCTCCGAAGGACGAAGGAGAGTTTCGGCAGATGCTTCGGACGGTCATCAATCATGACGGCCCAGCGGCCATCCGCTATCCCCGGGGTGAGGGGGAAGGCCTGCCGCTGGACCGGGAGTTTACGGAGCTGCCCTGGGGTAAAGGGGAGGTATTGGCCACCGGCGATCAAGTATTAATCCTTGCTATCGGTAATATGGTGGCACCCGCCAGGCAGGCGGCGGCCACCTTGGCGCGCAGGGGTATTGCCTGCAGCCTTGTTAATCCACGATTTATCAAGCCCCTGGACAAGGAACTCCTCCTGCCGCTGGCCCGGAAGATCCAACGTGTGGTTACAGTTGAAGACCATGTGCTGGCGGGTGGGTTTGGTGCTGCCGTCCTCGAGCTGCTGAGTGAGGAAGGTCTATCCGAGGTCCAAGTGGAACGCATTGGTTATCCCGATTGCTTCCTGCCCCACGGGTCAACCGCCGACTTACACCGGGCCTATGGCTTGACGGAGGAAAACATTGTCCGGACGGTGATGGCCCTGGCGGCCCCTGAACGCAAAATAAAAAGTGCCAAGTAAAACCGGGAAGATAGGGTAAAAACAGTAAAAATTGTTATCATGAAACATATTCCTTGACAATGTTATTTTTTCACCATTTGTAATTCAGCGTAGCAAAGAGCCGGTCCGGGTGGCTCTTTTCTTCTGCACCTTGGTTGTCTGTACGCCTGTACGCTTAAACAGGTTAAATCGGTCCAAAGAGTGCTGTACGGCAATGCCCTATTTAGGAAGGATAATGACCAACCGATAAAATTATATATAGAAAAATTGATATTGATATTGCATTTTAATTTGAGATGGGAGTGTTGAAGATGCGGAAGAATTTATACCTATTGCTGTTCCTCGTTTTTGTACTGTTTTCGGTTCTGCCGACTGGGACTGCCGATTCTTCCTTTGGCTTTGTGACCATTGCCAAGGAGGGAGATTTTATTGATATCGATGCGGAGACCATTAAGTTCTTATTCAAAGTTCCGGCCGGTACCGATGTCACGTTTTTGCTGGGCGAAAGCCCGGAGACGCTGAAACCGGTTAAAAGCATCCGCAATTATGACCACAAAAACGGGCTGCGGATTGGCAACTTGCAAGCAGGGAAGAAATACTATTACCAGATTCAAGCAACAAACGGCGGGGAGAGTAAAACCAGTGAAGTGTTCTCTTTTGTTAAATTGAATTTCGCCCGCCGGGCGAAGATGGCGGAATGGGCACGGACAAGCGTCTTTTATCAAGTCTTTGTACGCAGTTTTTATGACGGAAAAGGTGAGGACGGCATTGGTGACTTCCAGGGACTGAAGAAGAAACTGGGTTACATAAAAAGCCTTGGCGCAGACGGCATCTGGTTGTTGCCGATCTTTGATTCTCCCAGTTACCATGGGTATGATGTGGTTGACTACCTGAAGATTGACCCGGATTATGGAACCATGAAGGATTTCCAAGAGTTTTTAGCGGAAGCCCATAAGCTGGGGATTAAAGTGATTTTGGACCTGCCTGTTAATCATACCTCCGTTCAACATCCCTGGTTTGAAGAGTCGGCTAGTGACAAGTATGGGGAGAAACGGGACTATTATGTTTGGGCGGATCTGATGGATGACCGGACGGTTCGGGGCCCATGGGGCCAGAATACTATCTGGTATAACAAGAATGGTGATTACTATACAGCGCTATTTTGGAACGGCATGCCTGATTTGAATCTGCGCAATCCCAAAGTACGGCAGGAGATTAAAGAGATTGCCCGATTTTGGCTGGACCCCAACGGTGACGGCGATACCAGTGACGGTGTGGATGGGTTCCGCTTGGATGCGGCGCTACATATTGATCATATCGACCAGGAAGTAACGCTTAAATGGTGGCAAGAGTTTGATAGTTATGTGAAATCCATCAACCCCAATGCATATTTGGTCGGGGAAGTCTGGACCGCCCCTGATAAGATCGCACCTTTCCTGCAAAGTATGGACAGCACGTTGAATTTCAACATTGCACCCAAGATTTTTGTGGCCTCCGGCGGGGGATTCAGCTACGATCTGGCTGCAGAGGTCAATGCCATGTACGACGAGTATCGGAAGTACAACAAAGACTTTATGGATGCTACCTTCTTGACTAATCATGACCAGAACCGGGTTGCTTCAATGTTCCGCGGGAACATCAACCGGCTCAAAATGATCACTTCAATCTTTCTGACCTTGCCCGGAACCCCCTTTATCTATTACGGTGAAGAGCTCGGGCAACAAGGCAAAAAACCCGATGAATGCCTCCGGGAACCCATGGATTGGTATGCGTCGGCCCAGGGCCCCGGCATGACCGATATGAGCAAGTGGACCTATGTGAAAAGTATGTACACCAAACCCGGGGACGGCATCTCCGTGGAAGAACAGGAGAATGATGAAAACAGCCTCTTGAATCACTATCGAAGGCTCATCCGGATCCGGAAGGAGAACCCGTTGCTGTTTGTAGGGAATCTTAAGAATATCAATCTTCCTTCGTTGACTGCCTATGAGGTTTCCGGCAAGGGCTATGATTATGTACTCCAGGTGATCCACAACGGGAACGCCCAGGCGAAGACCATTAGCGTTCAACCCGGTGCTGTGGAGCTCATCTCCGGGCAGAAGATTACCGGTGAACAACTGGAAATTGCCCCGTTTAGCTCGGTTATTTTGAAGATCACCAAATAAGCTGAAGATCTTATGAGTTTTTCGCCGCCTCCGGGCGGCTTTTTTATTATTCTCCAGCGGTAGGAAAATAAAGAAAAGTTCAGAATATATATAATCAAATAATTTATGGTAATATAACAGAAGGGGCGTTGGATTAAGCCATGGTGCACCGGCCATGTTCCAATAACTGTTGGCAATGGATGAAAGGGAAACTGCCGAATTTATCGGGTATGATTCGTTATTATGGATACCGGTTCAAACAATGGCGGGATAACACACTTAAAGAAATAAAGAGCCCCAACAATACGACAATGCTTGTGGCTGTCCTGTTGCTGTCCTTTGCGTTCTCTTTGACTGTGGTTTTTTTGGTTGGTCTGTTTACGCCGTTGCCGCCGCCACAGATGCCCATTGCCAGTGAGGTTTATGATAGCAAAGGGAATTTGGTATCCACCTTTTTCAGCCAGCACCGGCGTCCGGTGAAATTAAAGGAGGTTCCCCTGTTTTTACGCCAGGCCGTTTTAGCCGTGGAGGATCACCGTTTTTACCAGCATAAGGGGATAAATCTCGGTCGGATCCTCAAGGCGGCATGGCACGATTTGGTCCATCAGAGTCTGGATCAGGGGGCAAGCACCATCACCCAGCAACTGGCGAAGAATGTCTATTTGACCCATGAACGGAGCTTTTCCCGGAAGATCCGGGAGCTCTTTTATGCTATTAAATTGGAGATGCAGTTTTCAAAGGATGAGATCTTCGAGTTATATCTCAACCAAATCTACTTTGGCCATGGGGCATACGGGGTTAGGGTGGCGGCCAAGACCTATTTCCGTAAGGAGTTAAATGAGTTAAATGAGGCGGAGATGGCTTTGCTAGCAGGTTTGCCGCGGGGCCCGGCCTTTTATTCGCCCTATCGGCACCCGGAGGCTGCCAGGGAACGTTTGTTGTTGGTTTTGCGTCGAATGCTGGAGTGCGGTTATATCACTGAAGGGGAATACGTGAGGTATTCCCGGCAGAAGTTGGCCTTGGCGGGCTTGGAAACGAATAAGACCGCTCCGTATTTTATGGATTTAATCCAACGGGAGGTGGCGCGGCTCTTCCCGGAGAGTCCGGAACTGTTATATACCGCAGGGTTGCGCATCGAGACCACTTTGGACCTTACCATGCAGGAGACGGCAAATCGCTGTTTTAACCAAGGAATTCCCAAATTAACAGTGAATAAGGAGGGTATTGCCCAGCCCCAGGGAGTTTTAATTGCCATTGATCCCACAAATGGGGAGATCCGGGCTTTAATCGGAGGAACGGATTTTAGCAGTTCCCAGTTTAACCGGGCAATACAAGCCAAGCGCCAACCAGGCTCATCCTTCAAACCCCTCTTGTATGCAGCGGCGTTGAGTAACGGTCATACGTTGGCCAGTTCCTTTGATTTAACGCCAAAGACCTATTATGTTGGGGGTAGGTGTTATCGCCCCACCGACAATGGGAATGAGTATGTCAGTGGTTATATCTCCCTCCGGAAAGCCCTGGCTTGTTCCAGCAATGTGGTGGCTGTGCGCTTGATTCATGACATCGGGCCGCAGTATGTGGCGGATTTTGCGGTGAAGCTGGGTATTGAATCAAAGCTTTATCCCACGCTCTCTTTGGCCTTGGGCACCAGTGAAGTTACCCCCCTTGAATTGGCGAAAGCCTATTTACCCCTGGCAAATGGCGGGCTTAGCTTCAAGCCGGTGTTTATCAGGAGAATAAGCGATCGTTCCGGTCGTGTGTTATTTGAAGAAAAACCCCAAAAGGGCCGGCGGGTGCTGGACAGGAGGGTGGCGTACCTGGTGACCGATGCCATGCGCGGTGTCTTTCAAGCGGGCGGTACCGCAGCCAATGTCGGCCATTTGGTAAAGCGGCCGGCGGCCGGGAAGACAGGAACCACGGACCGGAACCGTGACGCTTGGTTTGTGGGGTATACACCGGATTTGTTAACTGTTGTTTTTGTCGGCTGTGACAACCACGAACAAAGGTTGCCGGGGGCGGCCAACCGTGTCGCGGCTCCAATTTGGGCCAATTTCATGGCGGAGGCGCTGAAAGGTAAACCGGTGAAACAGTTCCCAACCCCCTCCGATTTGCTCTCTGTTGCTGTCTGTGAAGTCTCCGGCCAATTACCGTCGGATGGGTGTCGACGCCGGAATGAACTGTTTATTCCCGGGACTGAACCGAAAGAGCAGTGCTGGTATCACCAGGCCAAATGGGTGGAGGTGGATGTCTGCAGCCGTTCGGGCGCCTTGATGAGTGTTTTCTGTCGTGACGGAGAGTCGCGCTTGTTAAGGTCCGATGAGGCGCCAAACGAAGTATGTAGGCAATGCCGGGGGAAACAGTGGCCAGGAGGCTTTACTGGTGAAGGCAGCCGCGCAGGAAAACAAAAAAAGGATAATTATGGGTATAAGGGCGGACAAGACTATTTTTGGCATGAAGACGACGATGAGGAAGAGGACGGATTGTTGCAGCGGCTGCGGAGAATCATCCGCAAAGCGAAATGACGGAGATAACGAGAGTAAAGGGCGCATGGTTGAAGACAATTTAAGATGGAGAAGGGAACAAAAAGGCTCCTTCTGTGGGAAGGAGCCTTTTCCTGCATTTTAGTAGTGATTCTTAGCGAAGCAGTCCCGGCAGTAAACCGGCCGGTCCCCGCTGGGCTTGAAGGGGACTTGGGCAACTGTACCGCAAGCGGCGCAGGTGGTGACATGGAGTTCACGCCGGGGACGGGGACCTTGGCGGAAACCGCCTCCGTTTCGTTGCTTGCGGGCGGCTCGGCAATCCGGGCAACGGCCGGGTTCGTTGGTGAACCCTTTCTCCGCAAAAAACTCTTGTTCGGAAACAGTAAAGACAAATTCGCTCCCACAGTCCCGACAGGTCAAAGTCTTGTCTACAAACATAAAAAAACCTCCTCGTGTTATTTTGCCCAGAACGGCGTGGGATGGCTCTTATTCTCCCCCAAACCGTGGTGCTAAGGCGGGCGCGAGAAGGGATAATATGAGGTCCGCACTAAACCTATTTACATGAGCAACTAATTATAGCATGTTTAACGCTTGGTCGTAAAGGATGAATTGAATTATTTTTACTTTATTATAGGGAGTCCTGGTCGTTTGTACTTGAATATGATAGTCATCATTCGGTAAATTGCATAGCAAAGGAGATGAAGAAAGATGATTAAGCAAATTATCCCTCCGTGTCAGGGGGTTTTATATACCGTACGGTCCGGCGACACTTTATACCTTATTGCGCAGCGCAATAATATATCTGTTCAGGAGCTGATTAACGCTAACCCGCAGATTACAGATCCATCCCGCATAATTCCGGGACAGGTTATTTGTATTCCGGCTCAACAACCTAGCTGTCCGGGGGTGTTTTATACGGTTCAGGCCGGAGATAACTTGAATGCCATTGCGGTGCGATTTGGCGTGTCTGTTGAGCAGATCCTGGCGGTTAACCCGGCCATTACCAACCCCAACGTGATTTTTGTCGGGCAATCCATCTGCATTCCCACGCCCCAACCGGTGGAGGAATGTGCTATAGTTCTCAGCCTGTCCGGAGCAGCCGTTCCAGCCCTTCCTCCCATTGCGGGCGGGGTAGTTTTGATTCAACGGACAAATGGAGAATATGCTTTAACCTTTGCTGCTACCGGCTTGCCGGAACCGGCGACTATTGGCAATTTTGATGCATATTTGGGGTCCGTCAATATTAACGGCCAGGTTTACTCGGCGCTTTTGAGTCGCTCCGCTCCCTTTGGACAGGAACCCACTTGGGCGGGGACACGGGTCATTACAGTAAATCCCTTTGCCGTTCCGCAAAGCACAGTTACCATAGCACCGTTTAATACCCAAACCGGGGTCCGGACTAATCCGGTTATGGGCGGAACAGTCAGCCAATGCCGGCGGTAGGATCAAATTATAAATATAATTATTGAGATAACGCCAAAGAAATAGCGTTTTGGCGTTTTATTTTTTTTTCTGGCGGACCTGTTTTAACAAGTGGTTTTAAAATATTGAAGGAAACACAAAACTAAAAAGAGAATATTTTCAGATAATAATTGGGTGACCATGGGAGGTTTCCTGGTAGGGGAGACTGTGGTAGTCAAGGGTTTTTACGAGTCCACTGGGGAGGGTAGACAGTGAAAAAGATAATTATGGTTTTGATACTCATGGTTATTGCACTTTGTGTGGAGATTGCCCAGGAACTAACGCTATTTACCTCAATGGCCCAGGTAATGGAAGATCCCGTAGAACCGCCTTTGTTGTCGCCTGGAGATTACCCGCATTTATTTGAAAGATTAAAACCTATGTTGCAAAAGGAAGCGGGCGTTAGCCCCGAAGAATTTGCGGTTTTCTGGGAGTATGTCGAGGTATATGAGGTGGATTTGGGTAAATATCCCCCAGGCGTCTACCGCCAGGTCTTTGTTCTGTTGGATTATATGGCGTACCTTGTTGGTGTTGACCAAAGTGGCTCCCAAGTTTGCCTGCTGGGGAAAGGCAATGAACCGGTGGTAATCAATCAGAGGAAAATGGAGATCAAAACCTGTGGGAACCAAGTCTTCCTCTGGAGTCAGAAGGCCTTTTCCGCCATTGAAAAAAACTGCGTTTTGGCATGGGATGGGAAACAGTTACGAATTATAAAAAATGAGATTCAGGATCCTGTGCAAATGTATTTTGACCAAAGGGAGAAATATATCGCCCGGGGTGATATTGAGGGATTGAAGGAATTTGACAGGCTGGAGGGTAAAATAATGTATCCTCTATCGTATGCCGCCTATTTTGAACAACCAAAGAAGGTTGCCAGGAAAGCCCATGAAGTGGCCATGAAAAGGTACAAAGCGGGGGATCTGGCGGGTGCCGTTAAAATTTTATCCTATGGCCTGAATGACTACGCTTATGTCTTTTGGAGTTGCCCCGTGGAAGAGATCAGTGACGTCTCTGTAGCGGAGATTGAAGGAGAAAAGTGGACCTTGCACAAGGAGGATCTGCTGCCTGTTGCTGAGTTGGTGGTTATGCTTAATAACTATGCCTTCTTCCTGGCTGAGGCGGGCGAACATCAAAAAGCCGAGGGGATCTTGTTGAAAGTAATCGATCTGGCGCCTAACCGGGCGGTGGCCTACATCAATCTGGGGGATGTCTGTTGGGAACTGGGGAAGATAAGGGAAGCCCGGGATTATTACCGGAAATACCTAAAGCTGCTGGGGAAAAATACAAAGAAGGTACCGAAAAGGGTATATGAAAGGGTGAAGGAGTAAGATTTCCAAGGCAAAAGAGCTGGTGATCGAAACGCAAATCGATCTGATAGAGAAGACGATCAGTTTTTTGTATAAAATTTGAGATGTCACGAAAATAAGGAGTTTGAAATGGCGTTTAAAGGTTGGGACAAAATACGGATTCAGACGGCGCAAGGCTCGGTGGCGGCGGTGGCTCCAGTGATCATCTCCGCCAGCCGGTCCACGGATATACCGGCGTTCTACAGTGATTGGTTCATGCGCCGTTGGCGGGAGGGTTATGTCCGGTGGACCAACCCCTTCAACCAAAAGGACCAGTATATCTCCTTTGCCAAGGCCAGAGTGGCTGTCTTCTGGACGAAGAACCCCCGGCCAATGCTGAGGTATGTGCCGGTTTTGGACGATTTGGGCATCAACTACTATTTCACCTTCACCGTCAATGACTATGAACAGGAGGGTTTGGAACCCAATGTGCCCAAGCTCGCGGAGAGGATCGATACCTTTCGGCAGCTATCTGAGGCGCTGGGGAAGGCCCGGGTGATCTGGCGGTATGACCCTTTGCTCCTGACAAAGCAGTTGACGGTGGACCGTTTGTTAGAAAAAGTTGCGCAAGTGGGGGAGACGCTGCATGACTACACAGAGAAGCTGGTCTTCAGCTTTGCTGATGTGGCAGTCTATGACAAGGTAAAGCGCAATCTTGCGGCCAAGGGTTTTGGTGATGCCCGGGAGTTTAGTCCGGAGGAAATGGCCGCCTTTGCCCAGGGGTTGGCGGCCATGAACAGAGATTGGGGCTTGACGCTGGCTACTTGTGGCGAGGAAGTCGACCTTTCCGCTTATGGGGTGATTCATAACAAGTGCATTGATGATGAACTGATGATCCGGCTGTTTTTCCACGATAAGGCCTTGATGGACTTTTTGGGGTATAAAGAACCGGAGTTAAACCTGTTCTCCGGTTTGACACCGGCAGATGCAGGGCCAAGGCTTGACCTGAAGGACAAGGGCCAACGCCGGGCCTGCGGTTGCATTGTCAGTAAAGATATTGGCCAGTACAACACCTGTATGCACCTTTGCGCCTATTGTTATGCCAATACTTCGGAGAAGGTGGTCCGGGCCAATTGTGTTATGAGGCGGAGCTATAGTGGTGAAGCAATTTTGGGGAAAAAGTAAAAATTTTTTCTGAAGACAAGAAGGGAAAGAGGAATGGACGAAGAAAACATATTTTAAATAGTTGGAAAATAAGAGGGTAACAAAAAATGCTAAAGACAATAAACAATATAGCGGATTTTCTTGAGAGGGAGCTGGCATTATCAGCGGATAAAAAGGAAATATTGGTCTATTCTCTGCAGATATTGTTTTTGTTCTGCGGCACTTTTTTAGGAATCCTCTCTGTGGCCTTCTTGGTCAGCCGTTTGTGGCAGGATATTTTCTCGGAGGCGATCATTGCTTCTCTGACGATGGCAAGTTACCGCTTTGTTTCGGGTGGCTTTCATTTTAAAAATTTTATCCTTTGTATGATTATATCATCCCTTATCCCTGCGGGCATTGCCGTTCTTGCTGTGATACTTGTCCAACAAGGCCTGAATCTCCCGACGCCGGGGTGGTGGTTGGCGTGGCTGCTGATGCTTGGTATAGCTGTTTTCTTCGCGCCACGGCCGGTGGAGGAACGACCAATTGGCAAGAAGGAAGCTAAAAAGTTTAAGTGCTTATCCATTGTAATGTTGACTTGCTGGGGAATTATTATTAACCTGTTACCGCCTGCGATTGCTCTGTCGGTTCTGATTGGGCTGGGCATTCAGACTGCTTCAATTATTACAGGACATGCCGAAGGCAAATGATTTATCAGATTGGTGAAACCAAGCGACAGAAAGGAGGGATGACAGTACAACTGAATAAGGCACTGGATCTGTGGGTTGTGTTGTGTAATAATTTTGAAGGAGGGTTTCGAATGGCGAAAGTAATGTTTAAGGTGGTAGTGGGGATTTTAATGGTGTTGGCTACGGCCTCGGTTTGCGGAGCTTGCATGTTTTGTATTTATCAACCTAAGGTTCCCTCTTCATTATTAGACTAATTATAAACTTACTGATTTAGGAAGGTAATAAATGCTAGTTACAATTGTTCAAATAGCCTTGTACATTTTACAGCCATTTTTACTGATCAAAAATGGTTTTAAGTTATGCGGCATTGACATAAAGATAAAAAATCTGCTTTATAATGCTGTTTTGTTTGGCTTAGTAATCTATTGTATAAGATCGTCCCCGCTTTCCAAGTTTTATTACTTTCCTTTGATGTTTTTAACTAATCTAATCCTAATATCTGTTATTCATCGGTTAAATATCATCCTAGCGATCGTTCCCAACTTTTTCGGATATTTGCTTGTTTTTGCCACTGAAATGATCTCTATGGTGCTTTTAAACGCAATAGGGATTACTATTGATATCAATAATGCAAGCAACATTAAAGGTCCACTGGTTTGGGTCAGTATTTTACTATTATGCTTAATAACAGTTGTTCTTGATAGAAATGCAATAATTTTGTTTCCGTTAAATAAAGTAATTTTGGAGAAAAGTAATGAGTAGAGACAGTCTTTTAAAAAAACCAAAGGTACCACTGCCTGAATTAGTTATCCTAATCTTCCTGTCCATAGTTTTTATTGGGGTTATTGCATATATCTACTACTGTACGGACGTAAACGTACCTAACCTTGTTCTTGGTAGTGTTTTTATCGTTTTTTTCATCAGTTCCCTTGCAATTTTAAATGAGCTATATAAAAAGTTGGAAAAGGAATACGAAAAGAACCTCGAACTGGAGCGTATCTTTACTGCCAAATTAAACCGCACCTATGAGGGTACTTTAAAAGCCCTGTCATCCGCCCTGGACTTACGCGATCATGAGACGTGGGGTCACTCTGCCCGGGTCATTGGCTATGCCGTGGCCATCGCGAAGAAGATGGGCCTCCCGCCTCAAGAGATTCGCATCCTTGCCTGGGGCGGATTTCTTCATGACATCGGCAAAATTGGCGTCAAGGATTCCATTTTGCTCAAAGAGGATAAACTTACACCCGAAGAATGGCGGGAGATCAAACGCCATCCATATATTGGGTATGATATGATCCGTCAAGTTGATTTTTTGGAGGAAGCGGCGGAGATCGTCCTTTTTCACCATGAGCGTTATGACGGGACCGGGTATCCCATGGGTTTGTGTAAGGATGAGATCCCGTTAAAAGCCCGCATTTTCTCCGTTGCTGATACCTTTGATGCGATGACCAGCAACCGGCCTTATCGCCGGCCCCGGTCTGTCAGTGAAGCCATAAAAGTCATCAGGAGCCAGGCGGGAAGACAGTTTTGTCCAGAATGTGTTAAGGCGTTTTTGCAACTTTCCAACACTGAATTGATGGAGATCCGCAGAGGTATGGTGGGCATCGACGAGATGGCCTTTTTCCATCGCGTTTTAACCCCGGACAAAAGCAAATTGGAAAAACTAAATCTCGCTTAAAAGACCGTAAAGGTCTTTTTTGATTTTCCTTTAATTATCTCTTGGGAAAGGGAAGACGGCTGCTCCTTTTTCACGCAAGGGTTTAAATATATAATGTATAATGGATTTATCATGGCTGATTCAGTAACAAAAAACAGGTAGGCCTTTGGGGATGAAAGGGGTAATTTCCAATGCTATGTTCGAAGCAGTTTAAATGCTGGGGTAAATTCCTGATTGGACTTGTTGCTTTTGGAGGGATTCTCCTTTGGTGGCGGCTTTATCGTACACCTGTCCGTGTCACGGATTATTATATGGGAACATTCTTTACTATTACCGCCTATGGGCCAAGGGTCAAGAGCGGTGTTGATGCCGCAATGCGGGAAATTGCCCGAATTGAGGCCCTGACCACGGGTTCCCGTGGTCCGGTGGCGGAATTAAACAATAATACCGGCCGATGGATGCGTGTACCGGGCGAATTGTACCGGTTGTTGCAACGTGTTGATACCTACCGATCTGCAACCGATGGGTATTTCGAACCGGCCATTGGTTCGTTGGTTGAGCTTTGGGGGTTTGGTTATGGCGGGGAAGGACAGCTTCCGACCCTGTACCGGATTCAAGAGGAGACGGCGCGACTTAGCCAACCAGGATTAGAATTTCGGAAAAACTCCAGGGAAGTGCGGCTTCGCCCAAGGACCAAATTGGACTTGGGGGGCGTAGCCAAGGGGTATGCGGTGGACCGGGCAGTCGAGGTCCTGCGTCAGTACGGGGTACGTAGCGCCCTTGTCAATGGCGGAGAAAGCAGTATCCGTGCCTTGGGCACCCGGCCTGGCGGTGCACCATGGCGGATTGGCCTGCCCCATCCCAGGAACAAAGATTGGATCGGTGTCTTTGAGCTGCCGGGAGGAATGGCCATGGGGACCTCTGCCGATACCCAGCGTTACTTCATCCGTAATGGTCGGCGGTACTCCCATTTGATTAACCCGAAAACAGGTTATCCGCCGGAGGACGTTTATTGGGTCTCTGTGTTAGCGCCCAGTGCCCTCCAGGCAGATGTGTATTCTACAGCGGTGTTTGTCTGTGAAGGCGAGGATCGGCTGGAAGTTTTACGACAATGGAATGTTGAAGGTGCGGTGGTTCCGGCCAAAGGGGATGTGCAAATGACCCAGGAATACCGGAATTGCTTGCGGGATAAATAGGTTTGTTCGATTTAACACTGAAGGATGGGGTTCTGGAATCGGAATATATTGTGGGCTCCCTTTGGGTAAATACTATGGAAAGCACCAATGAGGGAGGTATGGGACTTGGACGATCTGGAACTCCAGAAGGTCGTTGCTGATTGGTTGAGTCGGGATCCCAGGTTGGCGCCTTATGGACTGAAGGCCCGGGTTAACCAGGGCTTTGTCACTCTTCAGGGCGTTGTGGATGTTTTAGCCGAAAAAGAATATGCCGAGGAACAATTACGTTCAATGGCGGATGTGCGGGGTGTAGAAAATTCCTTGGTTATTTGCACCGATGGCGGGATTGACGATGAAGATGTGGCCTTTGAAGTCAGTGAAGAACTGCGGGCCGACCCGTCTGTGCCGGATACCATTGGTGTGGACGTCCGTTCTGGACGGGTCCGTCTGTTGGGGCAGGCGGATACGCTGGCCCAGGAGTTTGCGGCGAAGAAAGCTGCCATGAAGGCGCGGGGTGTAACCGAAGTCACCAGTGAGATCCGGCTGGACTGTGAACAGGTGGATGACGCCACATTGACCAATCGGGTCAAGGACGCGCTGATGCAGGACGGACGGATCTATTTTCAAACTGTCGGTATTACCTGCCATGATGGGGTTGTTTACCTGTCCGGAAAGGTTGAGAACGATGAACAGCGCTTGGTCATAAACCATTTGGTCTATCAGATCCCCGGCGTCTTGGAGGTGAAAAGTAATTTGCAGGTGGCTGAGAACAACCCGGATGAGGTGGTTCATTAATTGTTTTGTAACATCAACTTCCAGAAGGAGAAACCCTTGGTAAAGAGAATGGATCTGCCAAATAAAAGTAATGGGAGGAATGGTTTTGGTTAAGACAAGGGTTATTCTCATGTTGGCGCTGTTGGGAACGATGTTAATGGCCCTTCCGGCGCTGGGGGTGTTCGGCAATACCGAATTAGTGATGGTTCCGTCGGCGGATACCCTTCGTACGCAGCAGTTTGAGTTGGGTTTCCATGCAATGACCGATGGCCCGTGGTTCGGTGAATTTCATCTGGGGATTGCACCGGGATTTGAGGTCGGTGTGGATGCCATTGAAGATAATGACCTGGGCTTGCGCCTGAAATACCGGTTTCTTGAGGAAACAAAGGATACACCGGCCCTGGCCGTCGGCATTAATGACGTGGGAAGGGATGATGTGAGCCCCTATATTGTGGCCAGCATGCGTTTTCCCAAGACTTTCATCCGTTGGCACCTTGGCCTGGGCGGTGGTTGGTATGACGGGCTGTTCTTGGGGCTGAGTACGGATCTAAACACCATTTCCAGTGGTAAGAAGGGAACACCCATCTCTTTAATGCTGGAAGTGGTCAATGGTGATCTCAATGCTGGGGCTGGCATTAACTTTGCTCCTGGCTGGAAACTTGATGTTGGCATCGTGAGTCAGGAACTGTTGCTGGGTTTAACATACCAGAATTCCTTTAAATAGGCGCAGAAACGAACAGATCATTTTGGCTAAGACCCTGTAGGCAGAGGTGATGAGTCTTGATATGCCTTGCAGGGCCTTTGTTTTGGCAAAGAATGAGAGGGCTTTTTAACGGGGGAAATGGATTTTCAATAAACTGGAAATGGATGCCACTATTTACAATGGCTGTATGATATGGTATATTATTTTTAAGGTCCGGTTTTTCCATTATTTTTTTGCCCTAAACAAAACATAGGATAATACTGAAAATTATGACCCAAATCTGATTTTTATTTTATGCATAAATCTTGATAACCAGTGGACGGGGCATTATCTCTTGATAATGTCCTATATGTTTTTATGGCTTATTTTACATTTAATGTTAACAAAATGTTCTTTTTTTTGATCGATTCGTCGGCTTCTGCCATGAGCTTTTCCACCCCGCTTTCCGGCTGATTGAAAGGAGAGGTAAGATGCAAAAGATTAAATTGACAAAAGGGGCATTTAATAACCTCCTGTACAATTTGGTGGAGATGGAAAGCAGAAGAGATGAGATTCTTGATGAGTATTTAACGGGGGATCTTAAAGAGCGGGAAGAGATCTCCGCCATGCTCGATGACTATATTGAATTTATGAATAAGATTATGGGGTCCTTTTCTGTCCAGCAAACGGCGAAAAACGAAATGCCCTTCGTGGTGGTGGGATGCCGGGTGACCATTGAAGATGTTGCCAGTAAAGAGCAGTTTGAATACTGCATTATACCGCCGTTTAAAAAAGAGATCAGGTATTGTGATGCCACTATTTTATCTCCCATCGGCAAGAGTATCCTGAAAAAACGCAAGGGCGAATGTTTCAGCATCCAGGCGCCGGGCGGGGAGTTTAAGTACAAGATCCTTTCCATCGTTTATGAAGAGATCTGACCTTTTGACGGTCATTCCGGCATAAAAAGGCCCTTCCTTAACCCGGGAGGGTCTTTTTGTCGCTTGACAAGGAATTATTGGTTCTTAATACGAAAAAGGTTTTACTTGACAAAAAACCTTAAATCCACTATACTTCCAATGTCAAGTATTTTCCCTTGACACGTGGGGGCGGTAACGGCTTCATGGAACGCTTAATCCAAATGGGTTTGCTTTATGACTTTTATGCACCGCTATTAACCGAGAAACAGAGGCAAATTGCGGAGGAATACTATTTTCACAATCTTTCGTTGGGGGAGATTGCCGAAGAGGAGAAAACCTCCAGGCAAGCGGTGCACGATTTACTGCAGCGGACCGAGGAATTGCTCCTAAAGTATGAGGAACGCCTTGGCCTTTACCGGAGCTATTGTGAGCGCCGCAAGGTCCGGAACCGTCTCGCCGAAGGATTAAGCCGCCTGGAGCGTTTGCTCCCGGCTGAATTGGCGGAGGCCCGAGGCTTGCTCCGGGAACTCAAAGAAGCATTGGAACTATTGGTGGAAAAAGAAGAAGGACAGGAGGACTTGGCGTGATCTTTGAAAGTCTCTCCGAACGTTTGCAAGAAACCTTCCGTCGCTTAAGGGGGCGGGGAAGGCTAACCGAGAAGGATGTGGATGAAGCCCTTCGCGAGATTAAACTGGCCCTTTTGGAAGCGGATGTCAGTTTTAAGGTTGTCAAAGACTTCATTGCCAAGGTGCGGGAACGCGCTGTCGGCCAGGATGTCTTGAACAGTTTGACTCCAGGTCAAATGGTCATCAAAATTGTCCATCAGGAACTGACCGAGCTGATGGGCAAGGCCGAGAGTAAACTGAAGACCGGCGACAGAACGCCCACAGTTATTATGCTTGTGGGTTTGCAGGGCGCCGGTAAAACCAGCACCGCCGGGAAACTTGGCCGCCTTCTCAAACAGCAGGGCCGCCGCCCGCTGTTGGTTGCAGCTGATATCTACCGCCCGGCTGCCGTCCGGCAATTGGAGATCCTGGGTGAACGCTTGGATCTGCCGACTTTTACCGTCCCGGGGGCCAATCCGGTGGAGATTGCTCGCTTGAGCGTGGAAAAGGCCCTCAGCCTCAACCGGGATCCGGTCATCATCGACACCGCTGGTCGTCTGCACATCAATGAAGAACTCATGACTGAGCTGGCGAGGATCAAGCAAACCGTCAACCCTACGGAAATTCTGTTGGTCCTTGATGCCATGACCGGTCAGGATGCGGTTAACGTGGCGGAGAGTTTTCACAAGCAGTTGGAGCTCACCGGCCTGATCCTGACCAAACTTGACAGTGATACCAGGGGCGGCGCCGCCTTGTCCATCCGGGCGGTGACCGGTTGTCCCATCAAATATGTGGGTCTGGGCGAAAAGTTGGAAGACCTCGAGGTTTTTCATCCTGAACGCATGGCCTCCCGAATCCTGGGGATGGGCGATGTTCTCTCTTTGATTGAAAAAGCCGAGGCGGCAGTTGACGCCCAGGATGCCAAAAAGATGATGGCCAAACTCCAGCGGGCCGAATTTACCTTCGAGGATTTTTTAGACCAGATGCACCAGTTGAAAAAGATGGGTCCACTGAATCAATTGCTTTCCCTGCTGCCCGGGGCCGCCAAACATCTCAAAGGACTTGAAGTGGATGAAAAACAAATGAAACGTGTGGAAGCCATGATCCTTTCCATGACACCATTGGAGCGGCGGCAACCCCAGATCATCAATGCCAGCCGGAAGCGGCGTATTGCCCAAGGCTCGGGTACGACCATTCAGGATGTTAACCGTTTGTTGAGCCAGTTTGAACAGACCAGGAAGATGTTCAAGCAATTTGCGGAGTTGGGTAAGGGCGGTAAAATGCCCAAAATCCCATTTCTGCCCTGACCTAAGGTGGACGCCGTGGCTCTTCTCCACGGTTTACCGATATGTTTTAGGGCCTTTGGCGGCCCGGAAAACTTATCGATGTTACCGGCTGCAAAAGCCGTTGACGGTCCACAGCCTATTTAAGGAGGTGAAAAAATGGCAGTTCGCATTCGTCTGACAAGAATGGGAGCAAAAAAACGCCCCTGTTATCGTTTGGTGGTTGCTGATTCCCGTTTTCCCCGGGACGGCCGTTTCATTGAGATTCTCGGCCAATACAACCCCATCACCGAACCTGTGGAACTGGTGATTGACAAGGAAAAAACGTTGGAATGGTTGGCAAAGGGCGCACAACCCTCCGATACAGCCAAACGGCTGCTGAAGAAGGCTGGAGTGATCCCCGGTGCCGAAGCCTCCGGTGAATAACGGGAGGGAAACTGTGCATGAGAGAATTAGTTGAAGTTTTAGTTAAAATGCTGGTTGATGATCCATCTGCGGTTTCTGTGCGGAAAACCGAACGGAACGAGGGCGTTCTTCTGGAAATAAAGGTTGCCAAGGAAGACGTGGGTAAAGTCATTGGCCGGCAAGGCCGGGTGATCAAGGCCATCCGCACCGTGGTACGTTCTTGCGCCCAGCGGGAGGGTAAACGGGTTAATGTGGAGCTGACCGAGGATTGAGGGAAGCGCTGCCACCGGATCTGCCCGGAGAATGGGTCGGTGTGGGCGAGGTTTTAACCACCCATGGTGTCCAGGGTGAATTGAAGGTATTACCCCTAACTGATGACCCTTCGCGTTGGGAGGAATTGACCCGCGTCTTCGGACGTACCGCCGAAGCAACGCTGGAACTCCACGTGGAAAACGTTCGTTACTTTAAACAGTTTGTGATCGTTAAATTTCGCGAGATCGCCGATCTGAGTACTGCGGAGAGCCTGCGCGGGAGTCGGCTTTGGATCCCCAAAAGCGAACGGAAAACCCTGCCGCCCGACAGGTTTTACACCGACGACCTTTTACAGATGGACGTATTTGACGATGCTGGCAGGCTGTTGGGGAAGATTGAGCAAGTGATGGTCACAGGGGCCAATGATGTCTTTGTGGTCAAAGACGAAGGTGAGCGGGAGATCCTTTTACCCGCCCTTAAATCCGTGGTATTGCAGGTGGATTTGGCTGGAAAGCGGATGACTGTTCGGATCCCCCCCGGACTGCTGGAGGACGATGAAGGGTGAAGATCTGGGTATTAACGTTGTTTCCCGAGATGTTTCAGGGCCCGCTGAGTACCAGCATCCTGAAGAGGGCAAAGGAAAAGGGGCTCTTTGACTACCAATTGGTTAATTTTCGGGATTTTGCCAAAGATCGTCACCGCACCGTCGATGATACGCCTTATGGCGGAGGAGCCGGTATGGTGCTCAAACCGGAGCCTGTCTTTGCCGCTGTGGACAGTATCATGGCCCAAGCCAACTCCTGTCCCTACCGGATCTTAACCACGCCGCAGGGAGAACCCTTCAACCAGCGGCTGGCAAAAGAACTGGCGGCGAAGGAAGAATTGCTCTTTATCTGCGGCCATTATGAAGGCTACGATGAGCGCATTCGCTCCTTGGCTGATCGGGAGATTTCCATCGGTGATTACGTTTTGACCGGTGGTGAACTGGCGACGATGGTTATGATTGATGCCATTGTCCGGTTAATCCCCGGGGCGCTTGGTGACGAGCAATCAGCCCAAAATGACTCCTTTTCCGAAGGGCTGTTGGACTATCCGCAGTATACCAAGCCGGCTGTCTTTCGCGGCCTTGCCGTGCCGGAGATTTTGCTGTCAGGGCACCACGCCCGGATTGCGGCCTGGCGACGCCGGCAGGCCTTGCAACGTACCGCTGAGCGACGCCCTGATTTATTGGCCAAGCTGGATTTAACGGCGGAAGAACGTGAGATGTTGCAGCAGATGGGGTATCCGGCGCCAACTTGTGAGGAATAATATTCCATGATATAATTCTCTTTATTGGAAGGAGGGAAAAACCCATGAATATCATTGACGTGATCAGCAAAGAACATTTGCGCAGCGATATACCCGAATTTGCACCGGGAGATGTTGTGAAAGTCTACGTTAAGGTTAAAGAGGGCAACAGGGAACGGTTGCAGGTGTTTGAAGGTGTAGTGCTCCGTCGCTCAAACGGTGGTTTGAACGAAACCTTTACCGTGCGGAAAATCTCTGGCGGTATCGGAGTGGAGCGGACATTCCCCATCCATTCACCGATGATTGATCGGATTGAACGGGTGCGTCAGGGTAAGGTTCGCCGTGCTAAATTGTATTATCTGCGGGGCCTTTCGGGGAAAGCGGCTCGGATCGAAGAACGGCGGGAGGATTAATCTCTCGCTTTCCTACTTTTCATCGGCTGGTTGAAGGGGGCTTCCCAGTGGAAGAGTTCAGAAAATCGGATATCCGGGAGATTATCGAAGCATTTGCCAGCTCCGTGGTTACCATACTTTTTATCATGATCTTTGTTGTCCAGTCCTTCCTGGTGCGAGGGAGCTCCATGGAGCCTACACTGCTGGACGGGGAACGTTTGTTTGTGGACAAGATCACCTACCGGTTTCGCCCGCCGCAACGGGGGGATATCGTAGTCTTCAAGTTTCCGAAAGATCCCACCAAAAAGTTTATCAAGCGGGTAATCGCCGTGGAGGGTGAAACGATTGTCGTTGAAAACGGCCGGGTTATTGTGGATGGCCGGAGCTTAAACGAACCCTACATCAAGGAGCGGACCAATTCCGGGATCAGCTCGTCCATTGTTCCGCAGGGAACGTTTTTTGCCATGGGGGATAACCGCAACTACAGCAAGGACAGTCGTGACCCTGAAGTTGGGTTTATCAGTATGCGGAATCTTGTGGGGCGAGCCTTCTTTGTCTATTATTCACCGTCAAAATACTGGAGGAGTCTTGGGCAGTCGCTTCAAAGAATTCGCTGGCTAAAGAGTCCAACATACCAGCCGACAAAGGATGATTATGATCAGGAGCCGGATACAGGCTCAATGTATGAAAGAAATTATTATCCAAGTTTTTATTAGTTCCGGATGACCACTGCTGGGTTTCCCCCAGTAAGTGGTCTATTTTATTTTCTGTGTTTATTTTGTCCTGCTTATCGAAACTTTGTTTTGCTTAGCAGCCGGGGAAAAATGAAGGAAAATGTGGCGGAATACGGAAATACTCAACTAGTTAAATCGCACGGGTATTTATCTAGAAAGTGCAGGAGGTTCCGATGGAGATTAACAGAGTTTTTTTGGTTGTCTTGGATGGCGTAGGATGCGGCGAGTTGCCTGATGCGACGGACTACGGTGATGCCGGCAGTAATACGTTGGTGAATACCGCGCGGGCCATTGGGGGTCTGTCCGTACCGTTCCTGGCCGAACTTGGTTTGGGCCGGATTGTTGAGATGATGGGGGTTCCTGCCGTTTCCAGGCCGCAAGGGTCCTTTGGGAAGATGGCGGAGGTCTCGGGCGGAAAAGATACTATCACTGGCCACTGGGAGATCGCGGGCATAATTTCTCCGCGGCCCTTTCCCACCTACCCGCATGGTTTTCCTGCCACAATTATTGAACGGTTTGCGCAGGCCATTGGGCGAAGGGTTTTGGGGAACCGGGTGGCTTCAGGTACGGTGATCATCGAAGAGTTGGGCCGGGAGCACCTGCAAACCGGCGCGCCCATCGTTTATACCTCGGCGGATAGTGTTTTTCAGATTGCCGCCCATGAAGATGTGATCCCCTTACCTGAGCTGTACCGGATCTGCGGGATTGCCCGGGAGTTACTTCAGGGTGAGCACCGGGTGGCGCGGGTTATTGCCCGTCCCTTCACCGGAACACCGGGGAATTTTCAGCGGACCCCCAACCGCCGGGACTTTGCCGTGGACCCGCCCGGGGAGACGCTGCTTGATGCGGTAAAAGCCGCAGGTTTGCGGGTGTGGGCTGTCGGTAAGATTGAAGATATCTTTAATTTCCGGGGGATTACCGACAGCATCCATTCCCATGACAACCGGGAGACCATGGATGCTTTAGAGCAGATTAGTGCGGAAGATTTCAAGGGCTTGTTCTTTGCCAACTTCATCGATTTTGATATGGTCTACGGGCACCGGAACGATCCCGTCGGCTTTGGCCGGGCCTTGACTGCGGTGGATCTGGGGCTTGGGCGGTTGGCGGAGAAGCTTGGGTCGGGAGATGTGCTGATTATTACGGCGGATCATGGGGGGGACCCGACGACGCCGAGTACCGACCATTCACGGGAGTATGTTCCGCTGTTGGTGGCAGGGCAGGCCGTCAAGGCTGGTGTAGACCTGGGTGTGCGGAAAAGCTTTGCGGATATAAACGCAACTATCCGTGAATGGTTCAATCTTCCCCCGGGTGGAGCCGGTGAGAGTTTTGCCGGTTTATTGCGCATAGATAAATGACGACATGACGGTTTCGTTCCCGGGCTGGAGCCGCGATTGACCACGGCGTCCGGGGATTGGAACCATGGAATATTACCAAGTTTGCATTGGGGAGGTGGGAATATGAATGCAGTGGAGCTAATTATTAAGAAGCGGCGGGGCGAGAAATTAAGCCGGGAAGAGCTTGCTTTTTTAATTGATGGCTACTGCCGGGAGCTTATTCCCGATTACCAGATGGCCGCCTGGTGCATGGCCGTGTTCTTCCAGGGCATGGATGAAGAGGAAGCCACGGCTTTAACGGAGATAATGGCGGCCTCCGGGGAAACGGCGGATCTTTCGGAGATACCCGGCCCGAAGGTGGATAAGCATAGCACCGGTGGGGTAGGCGACAAGACTTCCTTGGTTTTGGGCCCCTTGGTGGCTGCGGCGGGGGTGCCGGTTTGCAAGATGTCCGGCCGGGGCCTGGGCCATACGGGCGGCACCATTGATAAATTGGAGTCCATTCCCGGCTTGACTACAAGCTTGACCCGGCGACAACTGATGGAGCAGGTCAGGCGTATCGGCATTGGGATTGCCGGGCAAACCCAAGGGATGGTGCCGGCCGATAAGAAATTGTATGCTTTACGGGATGTCACCGGTACCGTGGAGAGTATGCCGCTGATTGCCGCCAGTATTATGTCGAAGAAACTGGCGGGGGGCGCCGATGGGATTGTGTTGGATGTAAAAGTGGGTAATGGCGCTTTTCTCAAGACCCGCAAGGAAGCCGAGGCCCTGGTCCGCTTGATGGTACAGATCGGAAACAGGGCCGGGCGGAGGACACTGGCGTTGTTGACTTCTATGGACCAGCCGCTGGGTTATGCGGTGGGTAACGCCCTGGAAGTCCGGGAGGCCATCCTGGCTTTACGCGGGGAGGGACCAGCTGATCTCAACGAGGTCTCCCTGGCGCTGGGCGGCAGGATGCTCTTCTTGGCCGGTCGGGTTAGCTCGCCGGAGGCTGGGGAGGACTTGCTGCGGGAGCAGATCAAGAATGGAGAAGGATTGCGCCGGTTTGCCCTGATGATTGAGGCCCAAGGCGGCGACGGGCGTGTGGTGGATGATCTCTCCCTCTTGCCCCAGGCGCCGGTCAGGCGGGAGATCCTGGCGGAGCAGAGCGGTTATTTGACGGAGATTGACACGGAAGAAGTTGGCCGGATTGCCATGCGGCTTGGTGCCGGGCGGATGGTCAAAGACGCGCCTATTGACCCGGCGGTGGGCTTGGTTCTCTGCAAAAAGTTGGGCGACCGGGTTGAAGCCGGGGAACCCCTGGCGGAAGTCCATTGCCGGAGTGAGGAGGCGGCGGACGAAGCTGGCTGGTCTTATCTAGCGGCGGTTCGCTTTGACGCGCAACCGCAAACCTGTCCGGTAATTCTCGGTGATATTTCTTAGGAGAAATATAAAAACCAAGCTGTTACAAGAAACGCTGGAAAATGCTTTATAATCCATTTTTTAACTTATGAACATGTTTTTACAGTTGTTTTTTGGTTTGCACAGTCTATTACTTTGCGATATTATCTATTCGGATGTTTTTATTTTATCAATAATGGGGTGATATAGTGCGTCCCAAAACCTTTCGCGGCGGGATCCATCCGCAATATGGCAAAGAAATGACTTGTCACCTGGGAATTGAGACATTGCCTGCCCCGGAGCAGGTTGTTCTGCCCATGGCGCAACATGCCGGCGCTCCGGCGGAACCTTTGGTCAAAGCCGGAGATACGGTGGATCTGGGACAAAAAATCGGTGAAGCCAAGGGTTTTGTTTCGGTGCCGGTTCATGCCAGCATTTCCGGGAAGGTGCTCTCGGTGGGGCCGGTGTCGCTGCCCAACGGCAATGTATCCGTTGCTGTTACCATTGAGAACGATGGCGAGGACCGGGTCTTTCCAGAACTGAAGGCGCCCGGTGATTATCGGCAACTGACTCCAGAACGCCTGCGCGAGTTGATGCGGGAAGCGGGTCTGGCTGGGATGGGTGGCGCCTCTTTCCCAACCCATGTCAAGTACAACCCACCGGAAGGGAAACGCATTGACACCGTGGTCTTGAACGGCGCGGAATGCGAGCCCTTCCTCACCTGTGACCATCGCTTGATGGTGGAAGATGCGGAGAAGGTTGTCACCGGCTTAAAGGCGTTAATGCGGGCAGGCGGCGCGGAGAAAGGCATTATTGCCGTGGAAGTAAACAAAGCCGATGCCATCAAAGCCCTGGAGAAGGCCATCGCCGGGGACCCGCAGCTGTCTGTAGCTCCGCTGGCGACAAAGTACCCGCAGGGCGAGGAGAAGATGATTATCCGGGCTGCCCTGGGACGCATTGTGCCTTCGGGCGGTTTGCCGATTGATGTGGGTGTGGTGGTTAATAATGTGGCCACTGCCGCTGCTTTCGCCGACTATTTGGCGACGGGGATGCCCTTGATCTCGCGGGTGGTTACTGTGACCGGCCGGGGGGTTAAACAACCGAAAAACCTCCTGGTCCGACTGGGAACGCCCATCCAAAAACTACTGGAGGCCTGCGGCGGGTTTGCCGAAGAGCCCGGCAAGGTTATTGTGGGCGGACCCATGACCGGACCGGCTGTTTATCATTTGGACTTTCCCGTCGTGAAAGGTACTTCCGGCATCTTGGTGCAAAGCCGGGCGGAGGTTGCAGGCGGTGAAAGTATGGCTTGTATCCGCTGCGGCCGGTGTGTCAAAGTCTGTCCCTATTCTTTACTGCCTAACTTTTTGGCGGAGTTCGCCGAGCAAGGCAATTTGGATCAAGCTGAGGCGTACGGTATTATGGACTGCCGGGAATGCGGCTGCTGCACCTTTGTTTGTCCCAGTCGCCGTCCGCTCATGCAACTGATCCGCAATGCTAAAGGAAAGATTCTGGCCCGACGGCGTAAGAGCGGCTAAGGAGGTAACAGAAGCGGTGGAAACGATGTTAAATCCGGAAGTTGTCGTCTCGTCCTCACCGCATATCCGGTCCGACGTGACGACGGAGAAAATCATGTGGCAGGTCATCTTGGCGTTGGCTCCGGCTGCCTGCGCCGGTGTGGTGTTCTTTGGCTGGCATGCTTTGGCTGTGATTATCGTCTCCATGATGGCGGCCATGGGAACTGAGGCTGTGACCAGACGGACGATGGGGCGGCCGGTGACATTAAATGACGGCAGCGCCGCTTTAACCGGTTTGTTGTTGGCCTTGGTCATCCCTCCCGGCGTCCCCTTGTGGATCCCTGCTGTGGGTTCAGCCTTTGCCATTGCCATTGGCAAGCAGGTCTTTGGCGGCCTGGGTTATAATCCCTTTAACCCGGCTTTGCTCGGGCGGGCTTTTCTCTTGGCCAGCTGGCCGGCGTTAATGACGAGATGGCAGTGGCCGGCCAACTCCTTGGCTTGGGCCGGCAGCCATGTTGATGCCGTGGCGGGAGCTACTATCTTACCCCTGGTTAAACATGGCCGTTTGGCCAGCCTGGGACTGGAAATTCCCCTGTCCCAACTCTTCATCGGTAATGTGGCCGGTTCCTTGGGAGAGACGTCGGCCCTGGCCCTGCTTTTGGGCGCTGCCTTCCTTTTGGTTAGAGGGATTATCGATTGGCGGATTCCCACCGCCTATTTGGGCAGCGTGGCAGTGCTGGCCCTGGTTTTTGGAGAGAATCCCTTGTTTCACCTCTTGGCCGGAGGTTTGCTCTTGGGCGCCTTCTTTATGGCCACCGACTATGTTACGACGCCGATTACGCCGCGGGGAAGAGTCATTTTTGGGTTGGGCTGCGGCTTACTAACCATGCTCATCCGGAAGTTTGGCGGATATCCGGAGGGGGTTTGCTATTCCATCTTAATTATGAATGCAACGGTGCCGCTGCTTGACCGTTACACCCGTCCGCGGCGGTTTGGGGAGGTGGCGAAGGGTGCGTGATCTTAAGCAAATGATTATCACTGTGGTGGTACTGGTGGTAATCTGCTCTGTTGCCGCCGGCACCTTGGCTTGGGTGAATGGTTTGACTGCACCGCGCATTGAAGAGGCTAAAGCTAGGGCGCTCCAAGCAGCTTTGGGTGAATGTTTGGTTTCCGCCACCGATTTTGTTGAGGATCAAGGGGCGTTAGCGCGGGTCAAGGCGGAGCTTGACGGCGCCAAGAATGCTCCGGCGATTGACAAGGTTTATCGCGGGACTGCCCAGGGACAGGACCAGGGCTATGTTTTTACGGTTAATACATCGGGTTACGCCAGTGTTATTACATTGATGGTGGGTATTAACGCCGATGGCCAAATGGAAAAAGTTAAAGTGCTCAGCCAGGCGGAGACCCCCGGCTTGGGAACAAAGATTAAAGATGAGCAATTCATTGACCAGAGCGCCTTTCGCAGCGTGCGAACCGGTGTGAATCTGGCAGTTACGAAGGACGGGGGACAGGTTCAAGCCATTGCCGGCGCCACCGTTTCTTCCCGGGCGGTTGTGCGGGCAATCAATCAGGCTTTAACTGCAGCCAACGTCTTATTAACCAAGCAGGGAGAGGGGGGCCTTGAATGAGTTTGTGGCGGGATTTTAAAAACGGTCTTTTCAATGAGAACCCCACATTTCGCCTGGTCCTGGGAATGTGTCCCACCTTGGCCGTCTCCACGACAGTGGTGAACGGTATCGGTATGGGTTTGGCGGCCACTGCGGTCTTGGTTGGGTCCAATGTGATTATTTCGTTGCTGCGCAATGTGATCCCCAAAGACGTGCGCATTCCGGCCTTTGTGGTCATTATTGCCGCCTTTGTGACCATCGTGGATAAAATAATGGCGGCTTATGTGCCGGAACTCCATAAAGTACTGGGGATTTTCATTCCCCTGATCGTGGTTAACTGTATTATCCTGGCCCGGGCCGAGGCTTTTGCTTCCAAGCGGCCGGTCATCAATTCAATGATGGACGGGTTGGGCATGGGCCTGGGCTTCACCATGTCAATTACCTTTATTTCGGCCATCCGTGAATTATTAGGGACCGGGACCATTTTTGTGGCGAAGGACTTTGGTTTTACCGGCCTCAAGGTTTTTGCGGAGGAACTGGGAGCGATCATAATGATCCTGCCGCCCGGGGCCTTCATTACCCTCGGCCTGGTTTTGGCTGGCATCAACTGGTTGGTAAGCCGGAAAGGGGCGAAGACGGCGTGACGAAACTTTTGGTTATAGCTTTTGGCTCCATTTTTATCAGCAATTTTGTCCTCACCCGTTTCTTAGGGATCTGTCCTTTCCTGGGGGTCTCCAAGAAGGTGGAGACCGCCGTTGGTATGGGTTTTGCCGTCACCTTTGTCATGGGTTTGGCCTCAGCAATTACCTATGGCCTGCAAAAGCTGCTGGAACACTTCCATATTGAGATTTTGCAGACTTTAACCTTTATTTTGGTCATTGCGGTTTTAGTCCAGTTTGTGGAGATGGTGATTAAAAAGATCAGCCCAGTGCTCTATCAGGCTCTGGGGATCTACCTTCCGCTCATCACCACCAACTGTGCGGTGCTGGGTGTGGCGCTCATCAATGTTAAAGAGGGGTATAATTTCCTGCAAGCGGTGGTCAACGGTGTTTCCGCTGCGTTGGGCTTTACCATGGCCATTGTGCTCTTTGCCGGGATCCGGGAACGCATGGCTGCCGCACCTGTCCCCAAGGCGTTTCAGGGGTTTCCCATTGCTTTAGTTACCGCCGGTCTTGTTTCCATCGCCTTTTTAGGTTTTAACGGTTTTAAGCTGGAGGCATTGTTTGCCTTTTGACCGAAGGGTTATAATCTGTCGTTTGCGCCAGCAAACGTAGTTCCAGGTCTGACATTAAGGGGGATGATGTTATGAACAGTCCCATAATCATTTCCATTTTCGTCCTGTCCGGCATTGGCATCTTGTCCGGCGTAATTCTTGTCATCGCCTCAAAGATCTTTATGGTGCAGACTGAGCCCAGGGCGGAGGAGATTGAAGGTTTATTGCCTGGCGCCAACTGCGGCGGCTGTGGTTACCCCGGCTGTAAAGGGCTGGCCGAAGCCATTGTTGCGGGTAACGCACCGGTTACCGCTTGCCCCGCTACCAAAGATTATTCGGCCATTGCGCAAGTGATGGGGGTGACGGTGGAGCCCGTAACAGTGCGTAAGGTGGCCAAACTTCGTTGCCTGGGCGGCAAGGAGGAAACCACCAACCGCTTTGTTTATCAGGGGGTTCTAGATTGCGACGCCGCCCAAGCTATGGCCGGTGGTTTCAAGGGCTGCACCTATGGTTGTTTGGGGCTGGGAAGCTGCGCGAAGGCTTGTCCCTTTGGGGCGATTACCATGACCGTCAATGGCCTGCCCCAGGTTGACGAGGGTCTTTGTACTGCTTGCGGGGTCTGTGTCAACACTTGCCCGCGCAGCTTATTTGCACTTTTGCCCGAAGGCGATCCCGTTACCGTTCTTTGCCAAAGCCAGGCCAAAGGTCCGGAGGTGCGGAAGGTCTGCAAGGTTGGTTGCATTGGCTGCGGGATTTGCGTGAAAAACTGTCCTGTCTCCGCCATTACCCTCAATGATAATTTGGCGGTGATTGATCCCCAGCTTTGTACAGCTTGTGGCGTATGTATCGAAAAATGTCCCATGAAGACCATTCGGGGTACGGTTTCCCCGGCACGCACAATTGAGGCGACGGGGGCTTAAAACGCCAGTTTCCCGGGGGTATTAGAGGGATAAAACGGAATATCGGGCTGTTTTACGGAGAAAAGGGCAGATGTGAAAAACTTGCCCTTTTTTCCATGGAAAATCCTCAGTAACGAAGAGGATTTCTCCCACTGATTGTGGAATCTCATAAAAATTTGAAGGGGGAGTGTCTACGTGGCAAATTCTGGCGGTTCAGCAAAAAACCCGTGGGTATTGGCTTTACTGCTGGTAGTTGGAAGTTTGACCGGTTCTCTGCTGGGACAGTTGTTAGGAGGGACGTTGCCGTTTTTAAAAACCGGTTCCACTATTGAATTGGCTCCCCAAACCCTCAAGTTGGCCGAGGTGTTTCATCTAACTTTTGGTTTTGGTTTTTGCCTCAATATTGCAACCATCCTTGGGATGGCCTTGGCCATCTGGGTTTACCGGAAGCTATGAACTCCGGGCAAGGCAAGAACAACGGTAAGCCCCGTTTAGTTTTGGCCTCGGCTTCACCTCGTCGCCGCGAGTTATTGGCCGGCCTGAATCTTCCATTTCTGGTCCATCCAAGCCGGGCCGAGGAGGCGGCGGTGGCTTTACCGGAGGACCCGCAGGACCGTGTCCGATATCTAGCCCTTTGCAAAGCCAGGGAAGTGGCAAACATTTACCCGGACCATGTGGTCCTTGGCGTTGATACGGTAGTGGCATTGGATGGCCGGATTCTGGAGAAACCGGCCGACTCTGAAGAGGCCGTCCGGATGCTGCAGGCTCTCTCCGGCAAGTGGCATCAGGTGTATTCCGGCTTGGCCCTGGTGCACAGGAGCACTGGGCAGGAGCGGCAAGGGGTGGTGCAAACGGCAGTGCATTTTCTGCCCCTGGGTGAAGAGGAGATCCGGGCTTATGTCGCCACCGGTGAACCCATGGACAAGGCGGGCGCCTATGGGATTCAAGGACGGGCTGCCGTTTTTATTGATGAGATCCGGGGCTGTTACTTTAACGTGGTGGGACTGCCCCTGGCTGCCTTGGCCCAACTGTTGCGGGAGTTCGGAATGGAAATATTGAAGGAGTGAGATGTCTGTGTCATTACCCCGACGACATCCCACCATGAAGGAACTGCCAATTCACGAACGACCTAGGGAGAGGTTTAAACATTACGGTCCATCGGTGTTGTCACCGGGAGAGCTATTAGCCATCATCATCCGGACGGGAACAAAAGAGTACTCCGCTCGGGACCTTGCGGAGAAACTCTTGACAGAAATGGGAGGGCTGCGCAATTTAGCCCTGTCCAACGTGGCGGAACTGGCCGCTTTCCATGGTATGGGTGAAGCTAAAGCCATTCAAGTCTTGGCTGCTTTTGAGCTTGGCCGGCGGCTGTTTACCCTCGAAGCCGAGAGTTTACCGGTTATCCGTTCCCCACGGGATGCAGCGCCGCTTTTCATGTCCACTTTACGGTATCAACAGAAGGAATTTTTTCTGGCGGCCCATCTCAATACAAAAAACCAGGTGATCACCGTGGAAACCATCTCCATCGGTACACTTAACTCCTCGTTGGTCCACCCGAGGGAACTTTTTAAATCTGCGGTGAAGAACAGTTCGGCGGCATTAATTATGGCACATAATCATCCCAGCGGCGACCCGGAGCCTAGCAAGGAAGACCTTCAATTGACCAAAAGGTTGCAACAGGCCGGTGAGCTTATGGGTATTGCGGTTTTGGACCATCTTATCATCGGAGGAGACCGTTTTATCAGTCTAAAAGAGAGAGGATTGATGTGAACCTTTCAGCAAGTTTCATCGTTAAGATTGATAACAATACGATTGATAACAAATTCATGCTTCACATTTTCAACGAAGGAAAGGGGTAAAATGTAATGATTAATGCAGTGCTTGGACGCTTCTCCCGTGATATGGGGATCGATTTGGGAACCGCCAACACCCTGGTTTACGTGAAGGGAAAAGGTGTGGTCCTCCAGGAACCCACTGTGGTTGCCTTGGATCGTGACACATCGGAGATTATTGCCGTCGGTAAAGAAGCAGAACAAATGGTGGGGAGAACCCCTGGCAATATCATTGCGGTGCGTCCCATGAAGGACGGCGTGATTGCTGATTTTGAAGTCACCGAAAAGATGTTGCGTTACTTTATCGGGAAAGCCAACCGCCGCCATGGCATCTTTTCACCGCGGGTGATCATCGGTGTTCCTTCCGGTGTCACGGAGGTGGAGAAACGGGCGGTGATGGATGCCGGCAGGGAAGCCGGGGCCCGAGAGGTGTTTTTGATTGAAGAGCCGATGGCGGCGGCGATTGGCGCTGGCCTGCCGGTGCAGGAGCCGACGGGCAACCTGATTGTGGATATTGGTGGTGGGACAACTGAGGTAGCTGTTATTTCGTTGGGCGGGATTGTTTCCAGCCGTTCCATCCGGGTGGCCGGCGATGAACTCAACGAAGCCATCGCCCAATACATCAAGCGCCGTTATAACCTGATGGTCGGCGAACGTACGGCTGAGGAGATCAAACAAACAATTGGATCGGCATATCCTATGAAAGAAGAGACAATCCGGGAGGTCCGCGGTCGTGACCTCTTGACCGGCTTGCCCAAGGTCATTGAGGTTTCTTCCAAGGAGATCCTGGAGGCATTGACGGAACCGGTAGCCAATATTGTCGATGCGGTGAAGATGACGCTGGAGCGCACACCGCCGGAATTGGCCGCTGACATTTTGGACCGGGGGATTGTCATGTCGGGTGGCGGTGCCTTGTTGCGCGGGATTGATCGCTTGTTGGCCGAGGAGACCGGCATGCCCGTACAAGTGGCTGAGGATCCCTTGACCTGTGTGGCCAGGGGGACAGGCGCCACTTTAGAGAGTTTGAATCTGCTCAGCAGTGTGCTCATCTCCAACCGGAGGGTAAGCTGAGAAAGGCGGAATTTCCGTGTGGCAGACATTATTCCAGAAAAGGTTACTCATATTTCTGGGCTTGGCTTTTCTTTTGATTACTTGGGCCATCTTTCTTACATCTTCCGGAGAGCGGAAGGGTGAGGTGCTCCCGGAATGGATCACCAAAGGGATTCTCCGTCCTTTTCAGGGGATTGTCGGGTCTGTCTCCCGGAGTTTTGTTGAGACCTGGCAGACCCTGAACCACCTGGGTGCTCTCCACCGGGAGAATTACGAACTCAAAACAGAGATTACCCGCCTGGAGATGGAGAACAAGCGGTTACGGATGTTGGCGCAGGAAAATGCCAGGTTACGGCAGGCCTTGAATTTTCGGGATCGTTCTCACTTGGAGCTTTTACCGGCGGAGGTGATCGCCCACTCGCCCCACCACTGGACCAGGACACTGACCATTGATAAAGGCAGTAGGCACGGCCTGCGCCGGAATATGGCGGTGATTACCCCCGACGGGCTCGCCGGACGGATCTTGAGCATAAGCAGCAACCGCGCTGAAGTGCTGTTGATTAATGACGGCCGGGACGGTAACAAGATTAGCGGTATTTTGGAGCGGACCAGAGATCTGGTTTATATCTCGGGGGCAGGCGGTTATTGTATTGTTACTCCTTCGGATATTGGGGTGACCTTGCGCCCCGGTGACCGGATCTTAACGGCCGAATCCAGCCTGGTGTTCCCCCCCAATTTAACCATCGGGGTCATTGTTGACGTGAAACGGTCCGGCGCGGGTCAGAAGGGAGAGGCGTTGCTAAAACCAGCGGTGGCTTCCTCACGTTTGGAAGAACTTTTTGTAGTGCTCCGACCTCTTTCCCAACCTGAGACACGGAGGAGTCCTTGATGCGCGGATGGATATTGGCCATCATTATTACGGTGGCTTTGGTCCTGCAAACGACGGTTATACCTTTTTTAAGTCCTTTGGGGCTGATCCCGGATTTTATTTTATTGCTGACGCTCTCATATGGACTTTTAAAAGGTCCGTTTTTTGGTGTATCAGTGGGTTTTACCAGCGGTTTTATCATGGACTTTGCCAGTGGAGACGGTGTCCTTGGCGTCAATGCCCTGGCGAAGATGGTAGCCGGTTTGCTTTGCGGCTTAATGGAAAAAAATGTTTTTAAAGATAACTTGTTGGTACCGGCCATTGCGGCCTTTGTTTTGACATTAATCCACGATCTTATCTTATTTCTGGTTTTGTTTGCCTTGGGTTGGCAGCTGCGGTTTTTATATCATTTTCTCCGTTACACGCTGCCACTTTCGCTTTACCATGCCCTTTTGGCACCCCTGGTTTATTATTGCGTCTACCGGTTGGAGCGTTATCTGCTTTTGCGTAAGTCTGCATGATACCGGGGTTTTTGCTGATGCCGGCTTTTCTGTAGGATCATGGATGTAACAACCAGATCGGGTCTTTGCGGGGTGACACAATGAAGGATCAATCGACTAAGGAGTTGGAGTTCCGGTTCCGGTTCTTTTCGGGCTTGATCCTTTGTATTTTTGCCGTTTTACTGATGCGTCTCTGGTATCTCCAGATTATCCAGGGCAACGAGCGATTGAGGATGTCCCGGATGAACCAGAGTCGCGAGATTAAGATTCCAGCTCCCCGTGGTGTTATTTACGATCGGGACGGACGGGTCTTGGCGTCAAGCCGCATCTCCCATATGATCTCGGTGGCCCCTGATGATGTGCTGAAAAACCAGCGAGTTATCCAGACTTTGGCCCGATTGTTGCAGATGAAGCAGGAAGATCTGGTGACCCTCATTAAGGATAAGCGAAAGAACAGTGTCAACCCCTCGGATTATGTGGCAATTTTAACCGATGTCGACCCCAAGACGGTGGGCCGGATCCTCGAAGCCCAACTGGACTTGCCCGGCGTGCAGGTTGATGATTACCCGGTGCGCTATTATCCCCGGGGGGAGTGGGCCGCCCATTTGTTTGGCTATATCGGGGAGATCAACAAGGAAGAGTTAAAAGCCAAAGGCGATAAATACCGGATGGGCGATTTGATCGGCAAAACCGGGCTGGAAAAGGCCTATGAAGATGACCTGCGCGGTAAAGACGGGAGCCGGATCTTGGAAGTAGACCGTCTTGGTCATACTTTGGGCGTCCTTGGAGAACGGGAGTCGTATCCCGGGAACAACCTGCGTTTGTCCATCGATGCCGAACTTCAGGATACAGCGGAACAAGCCCTCCGTGAGCATCTGGCCTGGCTGCGGCAGAACTCAAATTACAAAAATGCCCGTTCCGGCGCGGTAATAGCCATGGATCCAAGAAACGGCAGGATCTTGGCCATGGTTAGTTATCCCGGTTTTGATCCCAATATCTTTGTGGGGAATACTCGTGGCCGGAATGTGGGGGCGCTGTTTACCGATCCCCTTCATCCCTTTACCAACCGGGCCACGCAAGGAGAGTTCATGCCCGGTTCCACATTTAAGCCAATTACGGTGATGGCGGCCTTGGGCGAGGGAAAGGCAGATGCCAATGCCAGATTTGGTTGTACCGGCTATGATCGTATTTATGGAAGCAAGTTTAAATGTTGGAATGTGAAAACTAAACCGGGTGGACACGGCCGGCAAAATCTGGTGGAATCCCTGCAGAACAGCTGTAACATGGTCATGGCTGAGCTGGCCCGCTTGGTGGGTCCGGAAGACTTGGCCAAATACGCCCGTCTATTTGGATTAGGCAGTAAAACTGGGTTTAATCTGTCGCCGGGGGAGAGTTCGGGGGTGGTAGGCGATCCAGAATGGAAAGCCCAACGTTTCAAGCGGGATCCGAAATGGTATCCCCTGGAGACATTGCATTATTCCATTGGCCAGGGTTATATCACCGTTACTCCCTTGCAACTGGCCAATATGTACTCCGCCATTGCCAACGGAGGCAAATTATATACACCACAGGTTGTCGAAGCGGTGACAAACCCTGAAGGGAAGATTATCCGGCAATATCGGCCTAAGTTAAACAAAATTATTCCGATAGAACAAGAACACCTGGCTTTGGTCCGGGAAGGGCTGGAAAAGGTGATCAGTGTCGGTACCGCCCGGTCATATTTTACCGGTTTTCCCCTGGATAAGTACCCAATTGCCGGTAAGACGGGAACCGCGCAAAATCAGGGGAAAGATGATTTTGCGCTGTTTGCCAGTTTTGCGCCGGTCAACAATCCGGAACTGGTAGTTGTGGTGGTGATTGAAGAGGGTGGTTCTGGTGGTTTGGCGGGCGCTCCCATTGCCCGGAAAATTTACGAAACATATTTCAAGATTCAGCCAAAAGAAAAAGCCGGAGCAAAATTGACGAATACCCAGGGGCAGGCGACAACTGGTCATAACAGCGGGCAAAGTCGGACAGCTCCGCAAAATGCCCCACCGACTGCAGCGGATCCAACAAGGGGTACAAGCGGTTCCATGGGAGAGACAAACAGCATAAACGGGGAAAACAAGCAAAATCCCTGACAAGTTGGAGAAGGAATTTAACCACCTGCGTTGAAAAGGAGTCATATTGATAATATGAATGGTTTTGAGGTGAGAAGGCATTGATACCGTCGCCAGCACCACTGAACCCCAAGCAACAAATGGTGTTTAAAGGATTCAAACATGGCTTGACGCTTCTCCTTCCTGAGGAAGGGGACTTTTCATGGATTTATAATGAATTGAAACGGCGTCTGGATGAAGCCAGCGATTTTTTCCGCGGCGCCAGTCTCACGGTGGTGACCAAGGAGCACCGTTTTACCACTGAAGAAAGGCGATTGTTGGAAGCGCTCTGCGCCGACCATGAGGTGAGGATGCGGTTGGATAGCGATCAAAGCCCTATGTTGGAGGAAGTTAAAGAGAAACAAGCCTTTGTGCCGACACTGATGGTGAAGCGAACCCTACGGGGCGGCCAACGGGTGGAGTTTGAAGGGAATGTCGTTGTCAAAGGTGACGTAAATGCCGGAGCGGAAGTCCTGGCGACCGGCGACATTATCATTCTGGGCGCGCTCCGGGGGATTGCCCACGCCGGTGCTGCCGGTGATACGTCGGCGGAAGTGATTGCCTTTGATTTTCATCCGGTCCAATTGCGCATTGCGGGTTTTATTGCCCGTCCTCCGGAAAACGCGCCCCGTTCCCGGCATCCTGAGGTGGCCCGTGTGCGGGGGGAAGCCATTGTGGTCGAGAAATATTAATGATCTTAGTTTTAGATGAGGAGGGCATAATATGTCAGGAAAGTCAATTGTTGTCACCTCCGGCAAAGGTGGCGTAGGAAAAACAACCACGGTGGCAAATATCGGAACAGGCCTGGCTTTACGGGGTAAACGAGTTGTCCTGTTGGATGCCGATATTGGGTTAAGGAATCTGGATGTGGTGATGGGGTTGGAGAACCGTATTGTCTTTGACCTGGTAGCTGTCTGTGAGAAAAAGTGTAAAATCCGGCAAGCCTTGATCAAGGACAAGCGCTTTGAAAATCTCTACCTGATTCCCGCCGCCCAGACCAGGGAGAAGGATGCGGTTACTCCGGCACAAATGAAAGAACTCTGTGATGAATTGCGCAAGGAATTCGATTATATAATAATCGATTGCCCTGCCGGGATTGAGCAAGGGTTTAAAAATGCCGTCGCTGGGGCGGACGAGGCGATTGTTGTGACAACCCCCGAGGTTTCCGCGGTTCGTGATGCGGACCGGATCATCGGCCTGTTGCAGGCCAATGAGCTTTATGAGCCACGGTTGGTCATCAACCGTATTCGGCCGGAGATGGTCCGCAAGGGTGATATGATGGACATTGAAGATGTCAATGATATTTTGGCCATTAGCTTATTGGGCGTGATTCCCGATGATGAAATGATCATTATTTCCACTAATAAGGGAGAACCTGCCGTCATGGACAAGAATTCCCGGGCCGGGGAAGCTTACCGTAATGTCGTCGCCCGTCTTGAAGGTGAAGATGTGCCCATTATGTCGCTGGATAACAATCACAGCGTATTTCAACGCATAAAAAGATGGATTGGGATGTAAGCGATGAAGCCGAAGGGAGGAAGATTAATGGATTTTCTGAGCCGGCTATTTCGGGACAGTGGCAGTAAAGAAGCAGCAGTTGAAAGGCTCAGGCTTGTATTGGTTCATGATCGGGCGCAGGTTTCCCCTGGCTTATTGGAAACGCTCAAGGAAGAACTGATTCAAGTCATCTCAAAATATATGGATATTGATGAGAAAGGCATGGTTGTGCAACTGAACTCCTCCGACCAACGGGCGACCCTGATGGCCAACATACCGGTACGGCGGGTGAAACGATAGGTTAATAAATAGTTTGATCCGTTTATTTCCGTACATTCTAGGCCGACATTTCGCTGGATTTCCCCATATTTCCAGGGTGTTTTGTTTTGGTCTATGGTAGAATGGAGTCTAGGAGGTAGACTTCCTTGTGGGACCGGCGTTTTTTACGTAATATTGATTATTATATGTTGTTCTCCGTGTTGGGACTGGTGATGATCGGCCTGATCATGGTATATAGCGCTACCCGTGCTAATACGGCCTTAAACGGCGGCGATTCTTTTCTTTTCCTCAAAAAGCAGCTGCTTTCCGTGGTTATCGGCCTTATTGGCATGGCTGTTATCTTTTTTCTGGACTACCGTTTGCCGGATGCGGCCTATCATGTGTTGTATGGTTTTAATTTCTTTATGCTACTTCTCGTTCTCTTTGTCGGCAGTGAGGCAAACGGGGCGAAGAGCTGGATTAATCTGGGCTTTATGTCGTTTCAGCCAGCCGAGTTTGCCAAACTGTTGGTTATTCTCACCTTAAGTAAATACTTGGCGGAGAAAGAGAGTTTCTCGTCGATTTTAGATCTTATCCCACCTTTTATCCACATTCTGCCATCGTTGGTCCTCATCTTGCTGCAGCCGGACTTTGGCACCGCCTTGGTCTTTATCTTTTTCTTCTTTGCCATGGTCTATATGGCGGGAGCCAAGGGACGGCATCTTTTGCTCGTTATCTTCACGGGGATTACGGTCATAGCTTTGATTTTTGTCTGTAACCACTATTTTGGCTTCCCCAGTGTTCCGTTGAAAGATTACCAGATTAAACGACTGACCAGTTTTATCAACCCGGACGCGGATCCCCGCGGCGCCGGGTATAATGTGCGGCAGGCCATCATTGCCGTGGGTTCCGGCCGCTTTTTCGGCAAGGGTTTATTCCAAAACACCCAGGGTCGTTTGGGTTTTCTGCCGGAGTTTCACACCGATTTCATTTTTGCGGTCTTCTGTGAAGAGTGGGGTTTTCTGGGCGCCTTTGTTTTGCTCATGTTATATCTGCTTTTTATCTGGCGGAGCCTCAAAGTAGTGCAACAGGCGAAAGAACGCCATGGGTCCTTGATTGCCACAGGCATCATGACGATGTTTCTCTTTCACATCTTCGAAAATATTGGGATGAACATCGGGATTATGCCCATTACCGGCATTCCGCTCCCGTTTATCAGTTCGGGGGGAAGTTCCATGATGACCAGTTTGTTTGCAGTCGGTTATTTGGAGAACATCTGGGCCAGACGGCAGAAGATCCTGTTTTAGAAGAACCGACTTACAACAACACAAGATAATAATGCGAATGAAAACGCCGCTGACCTTTGCCTCGGTCAGCGGCGTTTTTGCGTTTCTTTGTTTCTTTCTTAGTCCTGTCGTTTTGGAATGGAACGGACTCTTTGTTACGGCCTGTTGCGGTTGGTGTGTAAATGACAGTAGATTGTGGGTTGTTCCCCTTGGGGGAAGGTTTGGGTCACGATCCGGTCTTTGGGGCAGAAAGGAGTGGCCAAAAGACCAGAATCAGTGCAGATCCGGGCGGAGGTCATCTGCTTTGGCCGGTGGATGGTGCAATGTTGCGTTGGCATTTGGGTACCTTCCCGGATCTCCAGGCCGGATTCGCGGTAGTAATAACGACGGACAACCCGGTCCCTGGGACATTCGCTTGTGGCGATTTCTTCAGAATCAAGGCAGATATCTTGGTAGATCATGTCGGCAAATTCGCTCAAGCTGTGGGCGGGGCACATTTCCCTTGGTTCCGTACCGGTAATAAATGTTTCCATCCGGATGTCCGGACAGAGGGGAGAGGAAAGATAACCGGTGGCTGCACAGATCTCGATGCCGGTAACAATATTAACCGGCGGGGTAAAATCGGAGACGGGGGTGGAAGCCAGGGCTTGTTTCATGAAATCCCCCCAAATGCTGGCAGGTACCGCACTGGTTAAGACGGAACCGTTCACTTTGATGGGAACGGATTGCGAGTCATTACCGATCCAAACGGCTGCTACCAGGTCAGGCGTATAACCAACAAACCAAATGTTTGTGTAGTCGCTGGTCGTTCCGGTCTTGCCCGCCGCCGGTCGGCCGATCTGCGCCCGCCGACCTGTGCCGCGCTCGATGACCCCGCGTAGCATGTCGGTGATGAGGTAAGCTGTCTCTTCCCGGAGGGCTACCCGTTTTTTCGGGGTATTCTCCAGCAAAATATTACCCTGGTCGTCGCGGACTTGCAAAATGGCGAGGGGTTCAGAATGAATCCCCCGGTTGGCCAAACATGTGTAGCTTGAAGCCATATCCAAGGGGGTAACGCCGTGGGTTAAACCACCGAGGGCCATGGCGGACAAGTTTAAATCGTTCTTGGCGCCGGAGGCCACCAAGCTGTCGAGGCCCATGCGTTTGCCATAGGACATAACTTTTCCTGGTCCCAGATGGTCCACAAGCTTAATGGCAATGGTATTGACGGATTTCTCCAGAGCCTCCCGGAGGGTGATGGGGCCGCGGAAGGTACCGTCGGAGTTCTTTGGCTCCCAGTTTTTACCGTCTCTTTGCGGAAAAGAAAGAGGTTCGTCCACCAGAACAGAGGCGGGTGTAAACTCCTGGCTGTCGATGGCCGCGGTATAGACAAAGGGTTTTATGGCTGAACCAGGTTGCCTGTATGCCCGGGTGGCGCGGTTCAACGGTGTCATGCTAAAGTCCCTGCCGCCCAGCATGGCCTTGATATAGCCGTTTTTGGGGTCAATGGCCACCAGGGCGCATTGGGGTTGGACAACGCCGGCAGCGTCCGGTTTGTTCCCGGGGAGCTTTGCGATGGCTGCTTCCGCTGCTGCTTGTATCTGGTTATCCAAGGTGGTATAGATCTTGTATCCCTTGGTGTAAAGGGTTTCTTCCTCAAAGCCATAATCCTTGAGTTGTCTGAGGATGTAATCGACGAAGTAGGGGGCATGTCCCCTGCTGGAACGCAGAGGAACAACATCCAAAGGCATCTGGGTCGCCTGCTCGGCCTCGTCTTCTGAAATGTAACCATTATTGGCCATGACCTTTAACACAACGGCCCGGCGTTCCAAAGCCTTTTCCGGGTTTTCATAGGGCGAGTAGTTGTTGGGGCTTTTGGGCAAGCCGGCTAATAAGGCATATTGATGGAGTTTCAGCTCCCAAACATGTTTCCCGAAATAGAGTTGGGAGGCAGCCTCAATACCGTAAGCCCCGTGGCCAAAATAAATGGTATTTAAATACTTCTCCAGGATCTCGTCTTTGGTATAAGATTGTTCATATTTAATGGCAATTATGATCTCTTTAATTTTGCGCTTAATATCCTTTTTGTGGCTTAGCTGGGTGTTTTTTGCCAATTGTTGCGTGATCGTGCTACCGCCCTCGTCCCAGCTTAAATTCCTCAAGTCTACCAGCAAGGCACGGGCGATGCCCCGTAAACTGATCCCGTGATGGTTATAGAAATCCCTGTCCTCCACGGCGATGATGGCATCCTTCATGGTCTGCGGGATACGGTCTAAGGGAATGAGGATGCGGTTTTCCTGGAAGAGGCGGGCGACTTCTTTGTGGTTAATATCGTAAATAATGGTGGCTTCTTTTGGCGGCGGTAATTCCGGAGGGATTTTAACGGCGAGAAATAAGCCGGCGGTGCCGCCAACCATCAGACCGCTAAGAATAAGTACTGTTATAAAAGCAATCTTCAGCCATGATTGGGATTTCCGACGCATGCAGGATCTGTTCCTCCTTTCCCATGGCAGGGAAGCTTTAAATAATTCATTTTATTATATCATAATTATCTAATGGATTGCATGATCCTTTTCCTTGTGATCCAAACAATTCGTTAAAACAAAAAAATTCAGGAAGGTGGCGTCCCCTGGTGCGGTTTAAAGTCACCCGCGGCCCGCGGTTGGGAATCATGGGGAAAAAACAGTGGAAATGGGGAGGGAAGGTCTTAATTTTCATCATCCTTATGGCTGCTGCCTACATCTTTGTGGATCTGCGGGTTCGGCCGACTTTGTACAAAATTGCCAAGGCCAAGGCCCTGCAGATGGCCACCCGGGCGATCAACGAGGCGATTCAGAACAAAATTGCCATGAACCTCCGCTATGAGGATCTGATTGCCGTAAAGGTGGATAATCGGGGACGGGTGGTTTTGATCCAGCCGAACACGGGTGAGATTAATCGTTTGGCTTCCAAGGCCACCATCGAAGTCCAGCAGGAGTTACGTGCCATTCAGAGGGACCGGGCTTACATCCCCCTGGGCCAGGTTTTGGGCAGTCATCTTCTGGGCGGGGCAGGGCCGATGATCCCGGTTTCCATCATCCCGCTGGGTACTGTAACCAGCAGGGTTTATGATACCTTTGAACAAGCCGGGATCAACCAGACCCGCCATAAGATTCATCTTGAGATCAAGGCCATTGTCAAAATGATTGTTCCACTAAAAACCGCCAATGTTGTGGTGCGGACGGAAGTCCCGCTGACCGAGGCCATCATTATGGGGGAAGTTCCTCAGGTTTATTTCGGCGGCAATCCCAATATCACCTTCCCGGCCCTGCCGATTAATCCAGGAAACGATCGCCAGTAAACTAAAAGAAAAAGCAGCTGAGTTCTTTTCAGCTGCTAATGAACATGTTTGGGTTAGTGGTTTTACCGTATTTCAGTCGAACAGCACACTGACAGAGATGTTTTGGTGAATCCTGCGTACTGCCTCGCCGAGCAGTGGGGCCACGGAGAGCACGTGCATTTTCGGTAAAGCCTTGTCTTCCGTCAGGGGCAGAGTATTGGTGCATACGATTTCTTTGATGGCTGGGTGATTCAGGCGCTCCCGGGCCGGCGGAGAGAAGACGCCATGGGTGGTCAGGAGAATGATTTCCTGCTTGGCGCCGCGATCGACTAAAGCTTGTACCACCTGCATAACGCTGCCGGCCGTGTCTACCATATCATCAATGATGATGGGGGTTTTGCCTTCCACCTCGCCGATGAAGAAGGATAACTCCGCCACATTGGGGGTGGGGCGGCGTTTATACATGACACCCAAAGGCATATGCAAGCGGGCGGCCAGTTTTTCCGCTTTTTTGACGCTGCCTGCGTCCGGGGCAATAATTACCCCGTCTTGAATGTTCTTATCTTTAATATATTGGGCCAACATGGGAAGGGCGGTCAAATGGTCCACAGGGATGTTAAAAAAGCCTTGGATGGCGGGGGAGTGCAGATCCATGGTGACAACACGGTCCGTCCCCACAGTGGTTAGGATATCCGCCACCATCCGCGCGGTGATCGGCTCTCGTGGCGCAGTCTTCTTTTCCTGACGGGCATAGCCATAATAAGGAACAATGGCAGTGATCCGTCCGGCCGATGCTCTTTTCAGCGCATCGATCATAATTAACAATTCCATAAGGTTTTCATTAACGGGATTGGCCAGTGGCTGGACGACAAAAACATCCACACCCCGGATACTCTCTTCGTAACGTACATAAATCTCACCGTTGGCGAAACGAGAAATGGAAACGCTGCCGAGTTTGATACCGAGAAAGTCAGCGAGTTCTTGTCCCAATTGGGGATTGGCGCTTCCGGTGAAGAGTTTCATCTTACTGAACTGTGACAATTCAACACCTCCACATGTAGTAAAATGACACCGGTAAAAACGGCATTTTTCAGAAATGCCTTCAATTGTTAATAATCGGGTTTATAATACGCGTTCCTGTTTCATTTCATAGGTCACATGGATACTCCGGTAAAGATATTCCGATAATAAAACAGTAAAGTTTAAAAGATTGGGACAAAATCGCAAAGAAAAAAGACCTATAAAAAGGCCTTTTCTACATAGAACGAAGATTCTAGACAGCACGTTGAACCTTGCCGGAACGAAGGCAACGTGTACAAACCTTAATCCGGCGCGGTGCCCCGTCTACGATGGCCCGAACCCGGCGGATGTTGGACTTCCACAAACGATGGGTTTTAATATTCGAGTGGCTGACCAGATTTCCGGATTGATGGTCTTTACCACAATACGCGCAACGATTGGCCATGATTTACCACCTCCGTCCTCAAGCACTTTACGCAACCCCCATTTTATCATAATGCGAAAGGGAAGACAAGCGATTTTGGACAATATTCCATCATTATTTCCAAAAAAGGAGTTTGCTACTGATTGGAAGAAATATTATTTGTATAATGCCTTCTTATGCTTATCTTTTAATACGGGGCAGAGGATGCTTCATCCCCCGGTTATGGCAGAAGACAAAAACCGGGCTGCTGCAGTTATGGCCTTCGCAAACGGCCAAGCGTTGCTGTAGCGGCAGCTCTTTGCGAAGCAACGGGATAACGGGAGGAATGGCCTTGGTTACCAAAGATACACGGATCATTGATGTATTGGAGAAGTACCCCGGATCCTGTGAGATCTTTCGCCGGCTTGGCATGGGTTGTACCGAGTGTATGGGCGCAACCATGGAAACCCTGGAAAACGGTGCGCGGATGCACGGCGTAGACCTTGAACGGTTGGTGCGTGCCCTGGATGCTTATATTATGCAGTGTTCCGAAGGTTCTATCCCTGAACACTAGATACAATAGATAGAATACTTGCGGATTTGTTGGGTTTGGTGCCTTGCTTTCGCTTTTAGTTTTCTGTTTTTTTCGGGATAAGGCAGGAAAATTGTTTGTTGGGAAGAATAAATATGAGGTATTTTGCCCGAAGGGGGAGTCGCATGTGGAAGGCCACCCGACGGTAAGCGGGACAAAGTCCCTGGGTGTAGTTGATGTAGCGCCGGAAGCCGTGGCGATGGTGGCAGGTTTTGCTGCCATGGGTTGTGTTGGGGTTGTCGGCATGGCTTCGCGGAACATTCAGGATGGCATTGCCGAGCTTTTTCGCGGTCGGGATAACCTGACAAAAGGCATTGAAGTTCATATTGACGGCGATGAGGTTATCTTGGACATGTACATTATTGCCGAATATGGCACCAGACTGCAGGAAGTGGCGCGCAACGTCAAAGAGAACGTGAAATATACCGTTGAGACACAGCTTGGGTTAGACGTTTCTCGGGTTAACGTTTATATTCAAGGGGTTCAAACGGGTGTGAAAGGCAGTTTTTAGGAATAGGGGGGCGCTACTTGAATATGGAGAACATCGATGGACCCCAGCTGAAGAAGGTAATCGCCGCTGGTACCGCCATGCTTTACGAGCATAAGGATGAAGTCGATGCGTTGAATGTTTTTCCGGTGCCGGATGGGGATACGGGAACAAATATGTATCTCACGTTTCTTTCGGCAGTGCGGGAAGTGGAAAAAACAACCAGTGACCAGCTTGGCGATGTGGTCGAAAGCGCGGCTCAAGGAGCGCTGATGGGAGCCCGGGGCAACTCGGGCGTCATTGTGTCCCAGTTTTTCCGCGGTTTTGCCAAGGGGGTTGCCGGCGCGCGGATTCTGGGCCGCGAGGAAGTGGCAAAGGGCATTGAGGGCGCGGCGAATATGGCTTATCAAGCCGTGCGCAAACCGGTGGAAGGAACTATCTTAACGGTTATTCGCGAGGCCGCCGCCGAAGCTCGCCGACTTTTGGAGCAACCGATGAGTATGGCTGAATATCTGGAAGCCATTTATCATCATGCCGACTGGATTCTCAGCAAGACGCCGGAGATGCTTCCCACCCTTAAACAGGCGGGCGTGGTTGATGCCGGCGGTAAGGGTTTAATCTTTTTTCTCCAAGGTGTGCTGGAGGCAGTTAAAGGATCCCCTGTTGCCAGCAAGTTGACAGTGGCCCTGTCGGAGGACAGCCCGTACCGGTTGGCCTCCGGGTATGCTGAAGGGGATATGGAACTTGAAGAGATCAACTTTCAATATTGTACCGAATTTATCTTGCGCGGTGAGAATTTGCAGATAGAAAACATCCGGCAAGATTTGACGCCCCACGGTGATTGTTTGTTGGTGGTCGGCGATGCCAAGACCGCTAAGATTCATATTCATACCAACAACCCTGGACTTATTTTGGATTATGCCGTTCGTTTAGGGGACATGAGTGAGATCCAGATTCATAATATGGTGGAACAAAGCCAACAACGGCTGGAACGGGTGAAGCAAGCCGCCAAGGAGAGTGAACCGGTCAAAGAGATCGGCCTGGTGGCTGTAGCTTCCGGGGAAGGCTTACAACAGATTTTCCGCAGTTTGGGTGTGGATGTTGTGATTGAAGGCGGGCAGACCATGAACCCGAGTACCGAGGATCTGTACCGGGCTGCCGAGAAAGTATCCGCCAAACAACTGATTATTTTACCGAACAATGGTAACATTATAATGACTGCCGGTCAGGTCAGCGAGTTGACTCCGGAACCTGTCGGCGTGGTGCCGTCAAAGACGATCCCGCAGGGTATTGCCGCTTTGATGGCCTTCAATCCCCAGACGGACCTGCGGGAGAACATTGAGGCGATGACACGGGCGATGTCGGGTGTCCAGACCGGTGAGGTAACCTTTGCGGTGAGGGATACTGTATATAACGGTTTGGAGATCAAAGAGGGAGATATTATCGGCTTGTGGGAAGATGAGGTGGTCTTGGCCGGCAAGGATCCGGGCCAGGTCCTTTTTGACCTGATTAAGAAGGAGGTTTCCCGGGAGGATGCATTAATCTCCATCTACTACGGTAAAGATATCTCCTCCGAAGTGGCCCAGGAACTCTTGAACAATCTTCAAGACAGCTTTCCTGAGGCGGAGATCGAGTTATACTATGGCGGTCAACCCCTGTACTATTTCATCTTTTCCGTAGAGTGAGGCAATCATCATGGCGGTTCATGTATTGACAGATAGTACGGCAGATCTTCCGGAACGAATTGCTACTCAGCATGGGATTACCGTCGTTCCGCTCAATCTGCATTTCAACGACGAAGTATTAAAGGACGGCGAAGATATATGGGCGGAGGAGTTTTATCACCGGATGGTTAATGAGTCGATCACCCCGGACTCCTCGGCGCCGACGGTTGAAGATTTTGTCGCCGCTTACCGGCGAATTGCGCAGCCGGGTGATACGATCCTCTCGGTTCACCTGTCGGAAAAACTCAGTGCCACCCTGAAGAGCGCCAGAAAGGCCGCGGAACTGGTGGCGCCGGACATCAGTGTCCGTGTGGTGGATTCCCGGCTGGTCTCGATGGGACTGGGTTGGGCGGTGCTGGAGGCGGCCAGGTCGTTAAATGAAGGTGTTGACCTGGAGACGGTCCTCCAACGTTTGGATCAAGCCAGTGAAAGGGCAGTAATCTATTTCTCCGTTGATAATCTGGAGCATCTGCACCGGACCGGGCGGATCGGTACAGCCACCGCAGCTGAAGGAGTGGTAAATGTCAAACCCATCTTCAGCATCGCCAACGGGGAACTTGTTACTGTCGAGCTTTTCCGCGGCTCCCAGCGCAGTCTTAGCCATCACCTGGCTGAACTGGTTCAGCAACGGATTGGTGATCGCCGGTATTACCTGGCGCTTGTCCATGCTGAGCAACAGGAAGAAATTGAACGGATCCGGGAAGCTTTCGGTAAGGACCCGCGGATTGAGGAGCTGATCTTAGGTTATGTGGGACCAATTGTCGGCGCCCATGTGGGGCCGGGGACGGTGGGCGTGATCGCCCTGCCGCTGCCGGAATGCGGGTAACCGGGGGCGAATACCGGGGACAGATTCTGACTTGTCCCCGGCGGGCGGAGGTCCGGCCCACGGAGGACCGGGTCCGGCAAGGGCTCTTTAATGTCTTGGGTTCCGCAGTGGTTCATGCCAATATTTTGGACATGTTCGCCGGTACCGGTTCCCTGGGCATCGAAGCCCTCAGCCGTGGCGCCGCGTATTCCCTTTTTATCGAGAAGAACGCGGCCGTGGCAAAGACTTTGCGCGCCAATCTGGAACGGCTGCCGGTCGAGCAAGGCTCCTACCGGATTTTGGTGGGCGATGCGCTAAAGCTGCCGGAGAAAATTGCGGATTTTCCCACCGGCTTTGATCTGGTTTTTGTTGATCCGCCTTATGAAGCCGGACTGTACGAACCGGCCATAGCGGTGATTGCAGAAAAACGTTTGCTCAGAGCCGATGGGATCCTGGTCTTGGAGTATGCGGTCCGCCGGCCCGTTCCGGAACCGGGGCGGGATTGGCAGCGGCTGAAGACCCGGGTTTACGGGGAGACGGCCTTGGACTTTTGGCGTTTTCTGCCCGGGAAGGAGGAATAGGTTTTGAAGATAGCAGTTTGTCCCGGGAGTTTTGATCCGGTAACCAATGGACACCTTGATATTATAGAACGGGCCAGTCAAATTTTTGACCAGGTTGTGGTCGGGGTGTTGGAAAATCCTAATAAAACACCGCTTTTTTCGGTGGAGGAACGATGCGATCTGTTAACCTCAGTCACCCGTTACCTGCCCAACGTTAAGATTGATTACTTTCATGGCTTATTGGTGGATTTCGCTGAGAAACACGGGGCGCAAGTGATTGTTAAAGGGCTGCGGGCTGTTTCCGATTTTGAGATTGAGTTCCAAATGGCCTTGGCCAATAAGCGGTTGAAGCCGACAATTGAAACAATGTTTATTATGACCCGCCATGAGTACTCATTTTTAAGTTCCAGTATCGTCAAGCAGGTTTTCGAACTGGGGGGGCGCTTGCCGGGACTGTTGCCGCCGGCGGTAGAAGTGGCTTTGCAAGAAAAATTTCAGCGGAGGGTGAAATAATGACCCGCATGCATCTGCTGTTGCTTTTGGACCGCTTGGAAGAGTTGGTGACAAAGAGTCCCCGCTTTGCCGGGCGTAATCTGGTACCTGCCGACGATGTCATGGAACTTTTAGACAAGATTCGCTTTGCCCTGCCGGAAGAGATCCGGCAGGCCGAGTCCCTGATGGAGCAACGCGAGGAGTATATCCGTCAGGCTTCGGCCGAGGCCGAGCGCATCCGCCTTGAAGTGGAGAACTATGTAAATGAAAATGTTACTGAGCATATAATTGTGCAAAAAGCGCAAGAAGAGGCGGAAAAGATTGTCCGTAACGCGGAGGAGGCCGCGGCGGAGATCGAAGCGGAAGCCCGTCAATTTGTGCACCAAATGTTGGAGCAGTTGGAAGAAACGCTGGAGAAGGGTTTGCTGGTAATCCGCAAGGGCAAGGAGGAACTCCTGGGTAGTCAGAAATTCTAGTCGGCATAAGGAAGGAAATTTTAAAATATCTGCCTAATTTAGAAGAAAAGAAAAACGGTTTGGCATGGCTAAAGTGCAGGAAACGATGGGCCGTTTACCGGTGAACGGGGGCACTGCAATGACCTTCCGGAGTTTTTTGGGTTTGGCAATTGTTTTTTTCTTGCTTTTCCATCCGTTGCTTGTTACTGCTGAAAGTTTGGCCACAACCGTTCGCCGGGGCGATCGGGGCCCGGAAGTGATAAGAATTCAAGAGTGGCTTGGCCTTTTAGGTTATTTTACCCAAGAACCCACCGGGTACTTTGGTGAAGTAACCCATGATGCGGTCAGCCGTTTTCAACAGGACAACGGACTGCTAACTGACGGAATTGTCGGTAGTGCCACCTATCAGGTGCTTTATCGCCGAGTCGGGACAGCGCTTAACCGTTCCCATAAAGTATCCTACGGGGAGAGTATTCAGTCCATTGCCGCAAGATACAATGTGAACCCTACGATGCTGCGGGAGTACAACCGCCTCAAGCCCGAGGCGACAATAACTCCGGGACAGATTTTGCGCATTCCCCCGGCAACCATTGCCAGCAGGGGACGGAGTAGTGTTAAACCGGTACCTTGGGAGGAGGTTCACAGGTTATTTAAGGTTGGCTCCTTGGCCAAGGTCATTGATGTTGAGACCGGGTTATCTTTTTTCATCTATCGCCGCGGCGGGCATAAACACGCTGACTGCGAACCGTACGCAAGGGAAGATACTGCAATAATGTTGGAGATTTATAACGGCAAGTGGAGTTGGGAGCGGCGCGCGGTGGTGGTGGAGTTCGGTTCCCACCGGATTGCGGCTTCTATGAACGGGATGCCCCATGGAAATTGTGATATAAAGGATAATAACTTTGATGGCCATTTTTGCCTTCACTTTTTAGGCAGTCGAACACATAAAAGTGACCGTGTCGACCGTGACCACCAGTCAAAGCTGATGCGAGCAGCCGGGATGTTCCGATCCAATTGAAAAACAGGGGAGGGGGCAACCCCTCCCTTTGCAGTTGAGGGTTGACAGTTAAAATAATCGGAGGGTAATATAATACTCTGCCTAAAATCATATGGGGGTGCGGGATGAAGAAACTGAAGATTGCCATTGACGGGCCGGCCGGTTCAGGAAAGAGTACGGTGGCCAAACGGGTGGCCGAGGCATTGAACTATATTTATGTTGATACCGGCGCCATGTACCGGGCAGTTACCTTGGCAGCCCTGCGGAAGGGCGTTTCTATGGACGATGGGGAAGGTTTGACGGAACTCTCTGCTGGGATTCAATTGGAGTTTCGCCCGGCGGAAGAGGGCAAGGGCTACCGCTTGTACATGGACGGGGAGGATGTTCATGAAGAGATCCGCAGCCTGGAAGTGACCAACAATGTTTCTTTCGTGGCTGCCGTCGCCGGTGTCAGGCGCAATCTGGTCCGGTTGCAACAGTCGCTGACCAGCGGTGGCGGGGTGGTAATGGAAGGCCGGGACATTGGGACCGTGGTAATGCCCGATGCGGAAGTAAAGGTCTTTTTGACAGCATCCGTGGCTGCCCGGACCCGCCGCAGGTTATTGGAGTTGCAGGCAAAAGGGATTATGGTAAATGAGGAGGAACTCCAGGCCTCCATCATTCGGCGTGACGCCATTGACAGCGGCCGAGAGGTGGACCCTCTCCGGCCGGCTCCGGACAGCTTTGAGTTGGATACGACGGAGCTGAATATCGATCAAGTGGTGGAACGCATTCTTGCCTTGGCGCTGGCCAAGGGCGCCCGCCTTGATCAATAGTTGACACAAAAGAGAGCAAAGGGTGGAACTGGTGGAGATAATCGTTGGGAAAAAAGCTGGTTGTTGTTTTGGCGTGCAACGTGCCATTGAACTGGCGGAGAAGACCCGCCGGGAGACTGAGGGTTTTGTCGCAACCCTTGGCCCGCTGATCCATAATCCCCGGAAGGTGCAAGAGCTTACCGATGCAGGCATTGCTAGCATTCAGGAGTTGGCAGAAGTTGCTGCTGGGACGGTGATCGTGCGTTCCCACGGGGCTGGCCCCCAGTTATTCCAAACCGCCCAAGAACGCGGCATCCGGATCGTGGATGCCACCTGTCCCTTTGTCCGGTTGGAGCAGGAATTGGCTGTGGCCCTGCGGGAAGAAGGTTATCGGGTGGTGGTTGTCGGCGATAAAAACCATCCCGAGGTGAGCACCGTCACGGAATGGGTTAATGGCGAGGCTATTGTTATTTCTCCCGCAGAATTGACAGGGCCCTTTGATAATGTAGGTAGCCGGATTGGGGTGGTTTGCCAGACCACCCAGTCCCCCGATGGTTTAAACAAGGTGGTTGCAGCCTTGTTACCCCACTGCCGGGAGATGAAGATTCATAATACAATTTGTTCCGCCACCGTCCAGCGCCAACAGGAAGTCAAGGAATTGGCCCGGGCCGCAGAACGCTTGGTGGTCATCGGTGGACGGGATTCGGCCAATACCCGTCGTTTGGCCGAGATCGGAGAGGCGCAAGGGACTATTACTTATCTGGTGGAATCCGCTGCTGAACTGGATCCGGCTTGGTTTTACGGGGTACAGACTGTAGCAGTGACTGCAGGCGCCTCAACGCCAGCTGACCAGATTCAAGAGGTTGTCCACTGGCTACAATGTTTAAAATCAGGAGGTATCGAAGGTAAGTTGGAAAGGGAAGAAAGAATGGAAAACGAGGAGCTTAAAACCGGACTGTCCGGGCAGGAGGAGAACGATTTTGGCGCGTTGCTCAATCAAGCCCCGCAGCGTTTGGAGGAGGGGATGATCCTAAAGGCCAAAGTGGTGCTGGTCCGGGATGACGCGGCCTATGTTGACTTAGGCTGGAAGTCGGATTTGCCGATTCCCCTGGCGGAGTTGACCACCCAGCCGGGGCTGACCGCCAAGGATGTGGTAAAGGTCGGAGAAGAAATTTATGTCATGGTCATCAAGTCCAAGGATCCGGAGGAGCCTTTTGTCCTCTCCCACCGGCGGGCGAAACAGGAACAGGTTTGGGCAGAAATCTCCGATGATTATCGGCAAGGAGCCACGGTAAATGGGCGGGTTACCCGTGCCGTTAAAGGTGGTTTGGAGGTTGAAGTCCAAGGTATCAGGGCTTTTCTTCCGGCTTCCCAGGTGGCGTTGGAATATGTCAAGGACTTGCAGCCCTTTGTCGGGCAGGAATTAACCTGCCGGATTATTGAGTTAGATCCGGCGAAGAAACGGATGATTCTCTCCAGAAGGAGCGTGCTGGAAGAAATCAAGCAACAGGAGGAGGAGAAACTCTACGCCTCTTTATCCGAAGGCCAACGGTTGCAAGGAACAGTCACCCGGCTGGTCCCCTTTGGCGTCTTTGTGGACCTGGGTGGTGGGGTGGAAGGCCTGGTTCACCTCTCCGAGTTATCCTGGGACCGGGTTCGGGAACCCAAAGACGTGGTGGCCGAGGGCGAAAAAGTAGAGGTTCTGGTGTTGAAGATTGACCGGTCGGCCAAACGGATCTCCCTCTCCATCAAACAGGCCAAGCCCCATCCTTGGGAGCTGGCGGCCCAGCATTATCACGAAGGTGATGTGGTGGATGGAACCGTGGTCAGGCTTACCTCTTTCGGCGCCTTTGTGCGTTTGGAACCAGGCATTGACGGTTTGATCCATATCTCCCAGTTGGCCCACGAGCGGGTTAAAGACCCCAAAGAAGTAGTCCAGGAAGGCCAAAACGTCCGGGTGAAGGTGATTTCGGTGGATCCGGCCAGCCGCCGGATCGGGTTGAGCTTGAAGGAACTTACCCCGCCACCGGCAGCTAGCCCACAGTCGGCTGGGGAAAAGGAGACTACCTCGGAAGAGGAGGAGGTCCGTTCTTATTTGGAACAACAGGAGACCGGTGAACTCCGGTCCAGCCTGGCCGAGTTAATTAAGGGATAAAAGCAAAATTTCAGCTATTAAAGCCGATAAAATTACAGGGGCTGTCCCAAAAGGAAAAACCTTTTGCGGGCAGCCTCTTTTCTTGTCAGATAAAACACTGACGCAAGAAAGGGACCGGAACTTTTGTATAGGCGGTACCGGCTTGGGAAGACTAGAACGGAGATAGGGAGGGGTATAAATCATGAGTCTGGGCATCATTTTGTTGGTCCTGGCGTCTCTGGTGGTTTTATTTGGCCTGGCCGAGCAGGTCTTGGACCGGCTGTATCTCAATGATAAGCAAGCCTTGCTTGTCATCGGCGGGATGGTGGTTGGCAGCTTCATTGACATCCCCTTATACCGGGGGACGCCGGGGATCTCGGTCAACCTGGGCGGCGCCATTATTCCTTTGGGTCTGGCTATTTATGTCCTAGCCAGGGCGGGTACAGCCAAGGAGCTGAGCCGGGGCATCCTTGGAGCAGTCTTGGCCGGACTTGCCGTCTATGGCGTTAGCAAGCTATATGATTTTGATACCTATATTGGTTTTATCGACCCGCAATATCTCTGGGGGATCCTGGCAGGCGGGATTGCTTATGTAATCGGGCGGTCACGGCGGCTGGCCTTTATTAGTGGTGTTTTAGGCATCATCCTTGCGGATATCGGTCATATTATTGAAACCTTTGCCCGGGGGATTCCGGCCCCCAGCCGGATCGGGGGCGGCGGCGTCTTTGATACGGTGGTCATTGCCGCGCTCATTGGCGTGCTCTTGGCGGAACTCATCGGGGAAAGCAGGGAACGGTTGCAAGGTGGGGCCGCCACTGAGCAGCGGCAGTATCCGCCGGGACTGGATGGACCGGGCGAACCGCAAGAAGGAGGGGAATCCCATTGAGACAACGGGCAATCATCCTTTTCATATTGGCTTTTTGGCTGGGCGCCGCCGGACCAGCCAGGGCCGAAGAAGAACTGGTGGAACGCTATTATACCATGATTGATGACCGGGGGAAGGTGATCTGCCGGACAGCTCACAGGGTAACGCCCGGGGATGAGTATTTGGCTGCGGACAACCGGCTCTACCGTGTGGAGCGGTTGGAAGGCGAGACGGCAAGGGTCCGCTTTGTCCGCAGGGCGAGGCTGGGCTTGGCAGGGGTAAAGCCGGCCTGGAAGGCCTGGTTCTCCGCCTTGTGGGCGGTTTGGGCTGGCAAGCGGCAGGTCCAGGCCGATGAAAAAAGGCCCATCGCCATCTTTCATACCCACAGCGATGAGTCCTATGTACCAACGGATGGCAAATCCAGTATTAAAGCAGGTGGTGGGATATATAAGGTTGGGAGTGCCATGGCCCAAAAACTCCGTGAACAGGAGATTGAGGTCATTCACGACAAAACACCCCACGACCCCCATGACGCCATGTCCTATGAACGCTCCCGGCGAACCGCCGCCAAACTGCTGGAGAAACGGCCAGTGTGCCTTATTGATATCCATCGGGACGCGGTGCCCCGGGACGAGTATGCGGAGAGCATTAATAATACGGAAGTTACCAAGGTACAGTTGGTTGTTGGCCGGCAAAATCCCAACCGGTCCGCCAATGAAGCCTTTGCCAAGCAGATCAAGGCTGCGGTGGACAAGAAATACCCGGGATTGATTAAGGGTATCTTTTACGGGAAGGGTAAATATAACCAGGATTTGGCTCCCCGCCTAATCTTGTTGGAAGTTGGGTCCCATACCAACAGCCGGGAGGCGGCGGAACGGGGGGCTGCCATCTTTGCCGCGGCAGCCCGGGATGTCTTGTATAACGCCGGTCGCGGGGCAGTCGGCGGGCCAATGCGGCGCGGATCTTATACTGCCTTATTCTGGCTTTTAGGTATTGCCGCCGCCGGTGTGGTGCTCTTCCTGTTGCTAAACGGTGGCGCCTTAAGTCGCCTGGGCGGGAATCTAAAGCAGGAGTTTGCCGGTGTTGGCGTCGAGGACAGGTCGGATGACGGCTCCGACAGTTCACCGGACGATCCGGGATGAATGTGGTTTATTACTCTACCCGGCGGGGACTTGCGCCACAGGTGGCGGCGGCCATCCATCTCCGGATCTTGCCGATGGAACACCCGCCCAACTGGTTTGAATGGCGGCGGATTCCTTACCGGCAGGGTTTTACCGCTCGGGACTGGGGCAGGCTTGTGTTTGTGGGCTGGCGTGACGGCCACGGGATCTTTGTCATGGCATATCCCCCGCGGAATGGCCCGCTGGTGGCAAAAGTCATCAATAGTATCCAAGAACTGATGGATCCAGGCAAAACCCATTTCCAACTGGTGGATGCCGGGGCCGGCGGGGACGTCTTCCCCTGGCGGGGCCACACCGTACCAGCAGCCGTAAGAGAACTATACCCACACCTGGTGGAACTGGTGCTAGGGGTGGAAAGGGGACTTAGGGGCTGAAGATTATTTACCAGTGTTATGGCCGCGCCCATTCATCGGTGATTGCCGCCCATTTACATCTTGGCCGCCTGCCCATGGACCGGCCGGTGCAGGTCCGGGAGATCCTCGCTTTGCCCTTGTTTGACCGGGCCCAGGCCAGTGACTTTGGTATTCCCTGCTATATGGGGACGGATACCCTGGGTCATGCGGTTTACATCATCGGTTTTGGTAGCGGCGCCAGGGAATGCAGCCAAGCCATGGAGAGTGTCCTGGGGATTATGGGCTGGGCGGGGGAGGTTTTTCTGGTGGACGTTCTGGACTGCATTGGTGTGACCGCCCGGCTTGGGGGCATGCTCTCCCGGAGATTGGGCTGGGTAAGCCTGGGCCGTCCTTTGGCGGCGTGGGGGATGCTTCGTTCGTTAGAGGGCCTGCGCCGGCTGGTGCAGAGCGTCAAGGAGGTTTTAGCAAGCCGGCATGGATAAGAAACGGGTAATCATCGTCACCGACGGAGACCGGACAGCCCAGGGCGCAGTGGAAAGGGCTGCGGCCAACGTGGGTGGTCTGGCCGTCTCCGCTTCGGGTGGTAACCCCACGCCTTTATCGGCTGAGGAGATTATGGAACTGGTTTTGCAGGCGCCTCAGGAGCCGGTCCTGGTCATGGTGGATGACAGCGGGAAAAGATCTAAAGGCCCCGGGGAGCGGGTCTTGGAGCAACTGGCGAAGGATGAGCGGGTGGAGGTTTTGGGCGTGGTGGCGGTCGCTTCCAACACTGACAAGGTGGAGGGGGTGGCGGTGGATGTTTCCGTGACCCGGGAGGGTCAGCGGGTATACGGACCGGTGGATAAAGATGGGATCCCCGAACCGGCGGGCCGCTATAAGGTGGAGGGGGATACGGTAGACATCCTCAATTGCCTTGATGTCCCGGTGATTGTCGGCGTTGGCGATCTGGGCAAAATGGATGATGCAGACCGGCAGGAAGAGGGGGCCAGGATCACCACCGCTGCGGTACAAGAGGTCCTGCGCCACCATGGTCTGGCCTAAAGTCGGGAAAGATTGGAGCAAAGGTGGGACGGACAGGTTGCGAATCGGAATTCCCCGGGCATTGCTCTATCATTGGTATGGGAAGGCTTGGGAGAGTTTTCTGCTGGCATGCGGCTTTACGCCGGTGGTCTCGCCGCCCACCGGCCGGCGCCAGGTGGAGTTGGGTGTCCGGGCGGCCCAGGATGAGATCTGTCTTCCTGTCAAAGTTTTTATGGGGCATGTCCGGTATTTGGCGGAAGTGGAGAAGGTGGATGCGGTGTTTGTCCCCCACCAGATCCAAGTGGAGAAGAACCGTTTTATCTGCCCGAAATTTATGGGCTTGCCGGATATGGTGCGAGCAGTACTTCCACGGGGGATGCCCATGCTGCTCTGGCTAAACGACCGACAGCGCCATTTATGGTCGGTCCAAGCAGTGGACGGGCAGATCCGGCGCAAGCTACCAAAAGAAAAAATCCGCCGGGCCCTGTCCCTGGCCAGGCAGGTTGCTAGCGAGCGTTGGACGGAATTGGCGCAAGCCGCCGGCAGCCAAAACCAGGGACTGCAAATCGGTGTTATTGCCCATCCTTATTGCTTGTATGATGGTCATCTCAGCATGGATCTGCTGGGCCGGTTGCGGGCGGCCGACGTGCAAGTCCTGACCCCGGAGATGACTCCGGACCGGTGGTTGCAGGCCAAAATCCCTGGGTTAAATAAACCGCTCTTTTGGACCCTTGGCCGGCGCATCATGGCCGCAGCCCTTTATTATGCCGAACAGGGAGTGGATGGCGTCATCCATCTGGCGGCCTTTGGTTGTGGTCCCGAATCGGTGGTGGGGGAACTGGTGGCCCGGCGACTGCAGGAGCACGGGATCCCCTTGCTTGGCCTAAACTTGGATGAACATACGGGGGAGGCCGGTTTTGCCACCCGGCTGGAGGCCTTCCTGGATCTGGTGACAAGGAGGAAAAGCTGTTGCGGGTGACCTTTCCCCAAATGGCGGAGGTACAAATCTTACTGGAAACCATCTTGCATGAATTAGGTGTGGAGACCGTGTCGCCGCCGCCGATTAATGGCGAAACCGTGGAGCTTGGGGTGAAATACGCGCCGGAGTTTATCTGTTACCCGTTTAAAATGAACCTGGGCAATTACCTCCAAGCCCTGCAAAGGGGGGCTGACACGGTCCTGATGGCCGGTGGCTGCGGCCCATGCCGGTTTGGCAACTATGCCGAGGTACAACAGGAGATCCTGCGGGGCCTGGGCTATGATGTGAAGTTTATCATTCTGGAGCCGCCCCGGGCCGGGGCGCCCCCCTTTTGGCGGGAGTTGCTAGCTTTCTTGGGTTGGCGTCGGATGTTAAAGCTACCGCAGGCCCTGGGTTTTGCCTGGAAGAAACTGAACGTCTTGGAGGAGATTAACCGGAAGGTCCGGTGGCTCCAGCCCCGGGAGGCGCAGGTGGGCAACGCTTTAGCCTTGTACCGGCGGTACCGGCGGCTGGCGGCCGAGGCCTCCTTGGTCAAGGATCTTGCGCTGGTACGGGAGAGTTTCCGGCAGGAGTTGGCGGCGGTACCGCGGAGGGAAGGATACCGGCCCCTCCGGATTCTGCTTGCCGGAGAAATTTATATGGTTTTGGAACCGAATGTCAACTTCCATGTGGAAGAGACCCTGGGCCGGATGGACGTGGAAGTCCACCGGGCGATCAGTATTAGCAACTGGGTTAAGGAAAATCTCCTCCGTGGGCTGAACCGCCGGGCCGTCCAGCGACAGGCCCTGCGGGCCGAAAAGTACCTACGCTGTTTTGTCGGAGGTCATGGCCGGGAGACCGTGGCGGAGGCGGTCCATGCCGGCGTAAACGGCTACGATGGCATGGTCCAGATTATGCCCTTCACTTGTATGCCAGAGCTGGTGGCCCAGAGCATCCTGCCCGAGGTCGGCCGGGATTACCGGCTGCCGGTGATGACCCTGATCTTGGATGAACACTCCGGGGAGGCGGGGGTGTGCACCAGGTTGGAGGCTTTTGTGGACTTAATACGGAGGGGACGGGAGAAAAGCGCATGAACAAACAAATTTGGCTTGGTGTCGATGTTGGCTCGGTCAGCACCAACCTTGTGGTACTTGATGGTGCAGGCCAGCTTATGCAGAAAATCTACATTCGCACCAACGGCGATCCCATTGGCTCCGTTCAACGAGCCCTTGACGAGTTACGCCATAGGGAAATAGAGACAGTATCTGGGCTGGGTATTACCGGCTCGGGCCGCCAGTTGATCGCTGCAGCTGTCGGCGCTGACTTGGTGAAGAATGAGATTACCGCCCACGCCGTAGCGGCCGCCCACTTTTACCCGGATGTCCAAACCATTATGGAGATTGGTGGGCAGGACTCGAAACTGATCCTGATGCGCCAGGGAGTAGCGGTGGATTTTGCCATGAATACCGTCTGTGCCGCGGGGACCGGCTCCTTCCTGGACCAGCAGGCTGGCCGGTTGAAGCTGCCTGTGGAGCGGCTGGGGGAATTGGCTCTGCAAGCCACCAACCCCGTGCGCATTGCCGGTCGTTGTTCGGTCTTTGCGGAATCGGACATGATCCATAAGCAGCAGATGGGGCACAGCCTGCCGGATATAGTGGCCGGGCTCTGCCTGGCCTTAGTTCGCAATTTCCTGAACAACCTGGGTAAAGGCAAGGAACTATTGCCACCCTTTGTCTTTCAAGGGGGAGTCGCCGCCAATATCGGTATCCGCCGGGCCTTTGAGGAGGTCTTGGGGGCGGAGGTGATTGTACCTGAGCACTATGGGGTAATGGGGGCGGTGGGCGCCGCCTTGTTGGCCCGGGAGGAGATGCAAAGAAACCCGCGCCCAACGGCGTTTCGTGGTTTTGGCCTGGCTAACCGGGAGATTCATTGCGAGAGCCTGGAATGCACCTATTGCCCAAACCACTGTGAGGTGGTCTTTCTCCAGCTGGATGGGCAAACCATCGCCGGGTGGGGCGATCGCTGCGGCCGTTGGCAAGGGGCAAAGAAGGATCTCCGTGTTGGTTGACGGGGTGGGAGAAATAACTGGAGGTGGCGGGCTTGTCCCCCTGGCAAAGGTTTTTTAAGAAACCCATGCGGGTAAAGGAACTAATCAAGAAGCGCCGTACGGAGAAGAATAAGGAGGACAAAAACAACAAAAAAGAGACCTGGCAAGAGCTCTCGCCGGAACTCGCCCTTAATGTTAAATATCTGAAGGACACCCTTGGTCAAAGTGATGATGTGATCTTCCGGGAATATACCGTTCAACTGGGCCGGCCCCTGCAAATTATGTTAATTTTCATTGATGGGATGAGTTCGAAAGAGATTATTAATAAGTATATCTTGGAAGCTTTGACCTTGGATTCCGACATGAAAGCGGAGTGGGAGCGCAAGTTTGGCGAGGAAGATTTGGTCCTTGCCGTGCGCGACCGGTTGTTGACCATCGATGAAGTGAAAGTGGTCACCACATATCCGGAGATCATGGCTGCCGTCTTGTCAGGGGAAACAGCTATTCTGTTTGAGGGTGAAGCCCAGGCCATTATCGCCAATACCCGGGGCTGGGAGCACCGGGGGATCGATGAGCCCCAGACCGAAAGTGTGGTTCGTGGACCTAGGGTTGGCTTCAATGAGGTGCTAAAAAGCAACACGGCCCAGATTCGGCGCTGGATCCGCGATCCCAACCTCAGGATTAAAAATTTGCAGTTGGGAACCCGTACTAAGACCGACATTTCCATCTGCTATATTCATGGTATTGCTAACCCCAAGATCGTCGATGAAGTAAAACAGCGTTTGGAACGGATTGAGATTGATGGCATCCTGGAGAGTTCTTACCTGGAGGAGATGATCGAGGATTCGGTATTGTCCGTGTTTCCGACGGTTCAAAGCACCGAGCGAGCGGACCGGGTGGCGGCCGGGCTCTTGGAAGGCCGGGTGGCCATTGTCACAGATAATACTCCCTTTGTGTTGCTGGTTCCTGTAACATTTTGGCAACTATACTATGCGGCGGAGGACTATTACCAGCGCTGGCCCCTGGCCACATTGCTTAGAGCCATCCGCTTTCTGGCCTTTTTCTTCTCCCTCTATCTGCCGGCGCTATATATTGCCTTAGCCTCCCACAGTCCGGAGCTAATCCCCTTTAAACTGGCGGTAGCCATCGCCGGGACCCGGGAGGGGGTGCCGTTTCCCGTCTTTTTTGAGGCGCTAATCATGGAGGTGGCCATTGAGATCATCCGGGAGGCGTCGGCCAGGCTCCCGGGATCGCTGGGGCAGACCATCGGGATTGTGGGCGGTTTTATCCTGGGGGATGCGGCGGTCCGGGCCGGTCTGATCTCGCCCATGATCACCATTATTGTGGCCTTGACCGCCATTAGTTCTTTTACTGCTCCCAGTTATGCCGTGGCTGTCTCCAACCGTTTACTGCGCTTTCCGTTGATGGTCATTGCGTTAATCGGCGGGCTTTACGGTCTTTCCATCGCGTCGATCTTCATTATTATTCACCTGGCCTCTATCCGTTCCTTCGGCACGCCTTACCTTGCGCCAGTCACCCCGTTTCGGGCCCGGGACATGAAAGATACTTTCTTCCGGGTTCCGTGGTGGGCCATGGCCGACCGGCCGGGCATGTACCGTCCCTTGGACCGGATGCGTCTTAAGGGTCCGGCTTCTTGGTGGTCAAGGCTGCTGAACCCGTCACAACGGGGAGAACTGAAAGGAGGCGAAGGGGAATGAGCCGGCGGGTCCTCTCCGCGAAACAGGTTGGCCGGTTAGTAGTGGGACATACGGTGGGTGCTGCCATCTTAACCCTGCCCAATGTTGCTGTGCGGGCCTTTGGGAGCAGCGCGTGGTGGGTTTTATTCGTCTTGGGATTGTTTTTCACCGTTGGCGCTTGGTTCACCGCCGTGTTGGTGAGGCGATTCCCCGAGGAGACCCTGGTGGAGTTCGCCCCCAAACTCCTGGGCCGGCCGTTGGGGTTTATCCTGAATTTACTGCTCATTCTTATGCTGCTCAGCATAGTCCCCATCGAAGTTAGGGCGATGTTGGAGATAACAAATATTTCTATTTTGCCCCTTGGCCCGGCCTGGTTCATCTCGGGTATTTTCCTGTTGGCCGTGGCTTATGGTGTATCCAAGGGGCTGGATACCTTTGCGCAGGTGAATGAAATTCTCATCGGTTTGGCCCTGATTATCGGAGCAACCGTGGTGGTGTTAGGCTGGCAGAATTTTGACAGCATTCATCTGTACCCCTTGTTTCATCCGAAGGATTTCCGGTGGCAACCAATGCTTTTGATCGGGCTGTCCATGGCCTTTTTCGGGTATCCCATCATCTACTATCTTGCACCTTTCCTCAAAGATCCGGATCGGCTTGTTGGTTCCGCCACACGGTCCATGTTCTTTATTACGCTGCTCTTCAGCTTCTTCACCCTGACGATACAGGGGGTGTTCGGTGATAAAGAAACATTGAATCAGAGCTGGCCGGCCTTGGAGTTAGCGAAATCCATTCATTTACCAGGTATTTTCATTGAACGGATGGATTTGGTCTTGATTTTAGCCTGGATTCCGGCGATCTATACGACCGCCAGCGCCTCTATGTTCTTTGGTATCTTGGCCCTGGTGCGTTTGTTTAAGCTGAGATCAACCTCCCTGGTTATCTGGGGGTTGGCCGCCATTTTTTACTGGCTCTCAGGGTTGTTGACCAACTACTTTGAGTGGACCAAATGGAGCGGTTACTTGGGCTTTCTTGGTCTGTTCATTAGTATTCTCCTCCCGCTGGTCCTCTGGTTGGCCTACCTTATGCGGCCCGGCGCCGATCAGGCAGAGCCGAAGGGTGAGGGGGGAACAGCCCGTTGAGACGCAGGTGGTTGTTGGCCCTTTTGGGGATGGTAGTACTGTGCGGGGGGTGTTTTGGCTCCCGCGATCTGGACCAACGCGCCTTTATCATGGCCATCGCCTTTGATCCGGCGGAGGAGGGCAAAGAAGGCTATAAGGTGACGGTGCAAATTCCAGTCCCGGCCCGGATGAGTCCGGAGGGAGGGGGCAGCGGGAAGACCTTTCATACCACTAGTGTTACTGCAACAACTGTTGGAGCGGCTATGATTCAATTGCAACGCCGGATCGACCGGGAGCTCTTCATCGGCCATACCCGGCAATTATTGTTCAGTGACCAACTGGCTAAGACCAAAGGTATCGAAGATATTCTAGATTTCTTCAAACGGGATTTCCGTTTTCAACGGGTGGCCGATTTGGCGGTGGTCCAGGGAGAAGCCGGCAAAGTCTTGGAGATGCAACCGCCGTTGGAGCAGAATGCTGCCACCTACATTGAGAATGTTCTTGTCGAGACCTCGGGGAGTGGGTTTCATACTACTACTGACCTGGGGGAGTACCTGGTGATTGATGCGGATGAAGGGATTGAACCGGTCCTGCCCCGCCTGATGCTCAAGGAGAAAGAGCTTATTACTGGCGGCGCCGCCATTTTGTGCGGCGGGAAATTGGTGGGCTGGTTGACGCCAGCGGAGGCTCTGGCCTATACCATCTTAAGGAACGAATTTCGTTTTAGCCGGTATGTGGTGAATTTCCCTGGCCGTCCGGGGGAGAAGGTGACGGTTAGGATCCGTAATGCCCGGTCCAAGCACAAGGTGGAGATAGTCGGTGGCAAGCTGCATGTCTTAACAAAGATTACCGGCGGCTTTGAAGCACTGGAGTTTATCGGGAACGGCGGGCCATCGGAATGGCTCATTCCCCGGTTGGAACAGGAAGTTTCCGAAAAAGTGGCGGAAGGAATCCGGGCGGCGCTCCGAAAATCCCAGGCCTTAAATGCTGACATTGTAGGCTACGGGAGGATGCTGCGGGCCAAGTATCCTGAGTATTGGGATCAAGTGGATTGGACTAAAGTATATCCGCGACTCAAGATTAAAGTGGCGGTGGATATCCAATGGACACAAACCATTCGCCGGCCGGGGAGGTGAGGTGGGACTGGCTCTCTTTTGGCAGATGGTCCGAGGACCGATTTTGGTGTTATCGCTCCTGCCGGCGCTGGCCGGGGGCGCATTGGCCTGGGCTGGCGGCAGATGGCGGCCTCTGGCTTTGCCGGTGACTGTCGTGAGCATCTTGCTGCTGCATGCCGGAGCTAATCTTTGGAATGATTTTCAAGACCACCGGCATGGTACCGACAGGCTGACGACGCCAACGCCCTTCAGTGGAGGAAGCAGAGTCATTCAAGAGGGCAAACTCTCGCCCGCCGCTGTCCGCCGGTGGGGGATGGCTGGGTTGGTGGCCGGTGGCCTGTTATGCGCCGGGGTTTGTTTGGCCACGGACCCGCGGGGATTCTGGTTTTTAGGCGGCGGTTTGCTGGCGGCCTGGGGCTATTCGGCGCCTCCTTTGCGCTGGTGTGGGCGGGGCTTGGGTGAGTTGGCCGTTGGCTTGGCCTTCGGCCCGCTGTTGACGGGGGGTGTGTATGTTACGCAAACCGGTGCCCTGGGGGCTCCGGTCTGGTTTGTCGGTACCGCCTTGGGCTTATTGGTCATGGATATCCTGTGCCTCAATGAGATCCCCGATTGCCATGCCGACCGCCTTACGGCGAAACGGACCTGGGCGGTGCGGCGGCTGGCTTGGCTGGAAAGGGCTGTTATTTTGCTCTTGGGCTTGGCATTTTTGACCGTGGTAGCGGGGGTATTCCTTGGTCAATTGCCGCAATTAACCTTGTCGGTCCTGCTGCTTGTGCCCCTGGCGCTGCGGATAAGCAGGGGAATTCCCTGGATTAGGCAGGGCGATTTGGCGGCAAATCGGCAGTTAACTTCCTTCTTTATTTCTTTTGCCGGTTTGTTGCTGTTGGGGATTGCGCTGGGGAGGTGATTACGGTAGAAAGCAAACATTACTGCCGGGAGAATGTGGAGTGGGTTCAGCAACAGTTGAAAAGGCATCTGGCAGAGCAGCCCGGGGTGGGAAGCTATCTGGAAGCCATCGCTAACCGGCCGGGCAAGCTGCTCCGCGCCCGCCTTTTTTTTAGCGCGGCCCGGCCTGACCGGCTAACGGCGGCGGCCCTCCGGATTCCCGTGGGATTGGAATTGCTCCATCTGGCTAGTTTACTCCATGATGACCTGATGGACAGGACGGCTTTTCGCCGTGGCGTGCCGTCCCTTTGGCGGAATAGCGGTTGTGTGGCAGCATTGCTCTGCGGAGACTATCTTTTTGCCCAAGCTTTTAAGGAGATTGCCCTGGCAGGGTTGCCTGCCGGAGTACCCTTAATGGGCACGCTGGTGGCCGGGATGGCCCGGGCGGAGTTGGAGCAAGACGCCCATCTGTTTGATCCCGGGGTCACCGTCCTACAGTACCTGCGGCGCATCCGGCTTAAGACCGCCCGGTTTTTTGGCGTGGCCGCAGTCCTCGGCGGGTTGGTCTCCGGTACATCCCCCTTTTTGTTACGGCGTTTATACCGGTTTGGGGTGGATTTGGGTCTGGCTTTTCAAATGGCCGATGACCTGCGGGATATGTTTACCTTGGATGGCGGGGACCTGGCCAAGGGCATCCTGAGCCTACCCATTCTCCTCTTAATACGGGAGAAACGGCAAGGTCTGGTTTTGGTGACTCGGATCTGCCGGTTGCGTCGCTTAAGGGCTGATGAATTATATGGCCTGAAGTGTTTATTAGCTGAGTCGGAAAGCCTGCGTCGCGTGGAGAGGGAGATCAGGGCCTATTTACACCGGGCCAGGCAATTGGCTCAGGCCATGGGGGAGGAGAGATTATTCCGTTTTTATGAGGAGTTGCACCAAAACCTGACTGCCTCCATGCAACAGGGGGCTTCAATCTAAAAAAGACGGTTTTAGCATCGTTTTCCTGCAGGAAATGGCAGAGCATTTGCGAATACCATTTGAAAATAATTGGATAACCAAAAACATATTGGGGTGGATCATGCTGTCTTTACGTTGGGTATTGAAGACCGGATTAATTGTACTTATTGCCGTTATGGTCGGGGCCGGGCCTGTTTGGGCTAGCAACGCGCCGGTGGTAGACGGGTTGGCGGCGGTGCTGATGGATGTGGAGACCGGTGAGGTACTGTACGCCAAGAACCCCCATCTGCGCTGCCCACCGGCGAGCACCACCAAGATCGTCACGGCGCTTTTGGCCTTGGAGAGGGGCGAACTTGATCGTGTGGTGACTGTGAGCCTGACTGCCGCTGAGCAGGAGGGTTCTTCCGTTTGGTTAATGCCGGGAGAGGAGCAACGCTTGCGGGATCTGATTTATGGTTTGATGCTAGGCTCCGGGAATGATGCGGCTACTGCCATTGCCGAAACCCTGGCCGGGTCGGAGAAGAAGTTTGCGGTGGAAATGACAAAACTGGCCCGGCGTTTGGGCGCGAAGAACACCCGATTTCGCAACGCCAGCGGCCTCCCGGCCGCGGGACACTATACCACTGCTTATGACCTGGCCTTGATCACTTGCCATGCCTTGAAAAATCCGGAATTTGCCATGATTGTGCAGACGCGCAACTACACACTGCCCGGTAACAGGCTGCAAAAGGAACGGTTGCTTTATAACCACAACAAGCTGTTGTGGCGTTATGAGTATGCTGACGGTGTCAAGACCGGTTATACCCGGCAGGCGGGGAGTTGCCTGGTGGCCTCGGCCACGAAGGATGGCCACCGTCTGGTGTCGGTGGTTTTTCGCAGCAAGCACATGTACGATGATAGCCAGGCGCTGCTGGAATATGGTTTTGACGAGTTTCGCCTGGTTAAACTGACCGGGGAAATGTTTCGGGAGACCGCCCCGGTTCAGGCGGGTGTTACGCCTAGTGTGGCAGCCATTCCCGGACGGGATATCATGGCGGTTGTCCCTGCGGATGCTGTGGGGAAAGTCCGGGTGAAAACTATGTTTAAGCCGGAGGTTGAGGCGCCCGTTACCTGTTTGGAGGAAGTGGGTCAGGTCCAACTTTATCTTGGGGACAAGCTGCTTGATGCCGTTCCTTTACTAGCGGCCGAGGCGGTACCGCGCAGAACCTTCCTGTTTAATGTGATAAGTTGGTTTAGACGGTTATTCGTCGATAAAAGCCGCTACATTCAACGTTTCTTTCGGGCGGGTTCGCGCCTGGGTTAGTTGGGTGAAGTAGGCAGTGGACCGGCAAGGGTAGCGAGAAACGAATTTGCAGGTTTTTAGGGGACCTCCCGCGAACTGATCAGCGGGAGGTTTTTTCATGGCGGAAATGGTTCATCTGCATGTACACACCCAATATTCCCTGCTGGATGGAGCGGCGCCCATTGAGCAGCTGGCTACTGCAGCCCAAAGCATGGGGATGAAAGCCATGGCCATTACCGACCATGGCGTGATGTACGGTGTGCTTAAATTTTACCAGGCCATGGCGAAGGCGGGCATAAAGCCGATCTTGGGTTGTGAGGTCTATGTGGCGCGCCGATCCCGCCATGACCGGGTGGCCAAGGTGGATGATGATCCCTTCCATTTGGTGCTGTTGGCCCAGAATGCCGCCGGTTACGTGAATTTGATGCGGCTGGTCTCCGCTGCTCATTTAGAGGGTTTCTACTACCGGCCCCGGGTGGACCGGGAGTTGCTGGCGGCCCATAATGAAGGGTTGATCGCCTTGTCGGCTTGTTTATCGGGGGAGGTGGCCTCCGCCTTGCTGGCCGGGAGGAACGAGGCGGCGCAAGCGGCCGCCGCTTGGTACGGTGAGGTTTTTAAAGATCGTTTTTATCTTGAACTTCAGGACCAGGGCCTGGCCGACCAGCGGAAGGTCAACCGGGGCCTGTTGGAACTGGCCAAGAGTCTTGGCTTACCCGTGGTGGCCACTAATGATGTCCATTATTTGAAGCGGGAAGACGCCCGGATTCATGATGTCCTGTTGTGCATCCAGACGGGCAAGACCATCAATGATCCCGACCGGATGCGTTTTCCCACTGATGCCTTTTATCTACGGAGCGCCGAGAAGATGCGCCGGGTCTTTGCGGATCTCCCGGAGGCCCTGGCCAACACCTTGGCTGTGGCGGAACAGTGTGACCTTAGGTTGGAACTGGACCGGCACATCCTGCCGGAGTACAAGACTCCCCATGGCGAGCGGCCCGAAGAATACTTGCGGGAACTCTGCCTGCAGGCCTTGGCGGAGAAATATGGGGAAAACAGCGCGGCCCGGGAACGGTTGGAATATGAACTGAAGGTCATTGGGGAGATGGGTTTTTCCGGCTATTTCCTGGTAGTCTGGGACCTGATCCGTTTTGCCCGGAGCCGGGGGATTATGGTGGGGCCGGGCCGGGGTTCGGCTGCCGGGAGTATTGTGGCCTACCTGCTAGGGATCACCCAACTGGATCCCCTGCGGCATGGGCTGTTGTTTGAGCGGTTCCTCAACCCGGAAAGGGTGACGATGCCCGATATTGACATGGACTTTTGTTATGAGCGGCGGGGCGAGGTCATTGCCTATATCCGGGAGAAGTACGGCGACGACCGGGTGGCCCAGATCGTGACCTTTGGGACCATGGCAGCGCGGGCGGCTGTGCGGGATGTGGGTCGGGTCATGGGCCTGCCCTACGGTGAGGTGGACCGCATTGCCAAGTTGATCCCCCATGAGTTAGGGATTACGCTGGATAATGCCTTGGCGGCTTCCCCCGAGCTGCAGCGGTTGGTGGGCGAAGAGCCACGGATAAAGAATTTGTGGGAGATTGCCCGGGCGGTGGAGGGGTTCCCGCGCCATGCTTCGACCCACGCGGCGGGCGTGGTGATTGCTCCCCGGCCCCTCACGGAGTATCTGCCTTTGACCAGGTCTGCTGAGGGTGAGGTTGCCACTCAGCTGCCGATGGAGGATATTGAGGCCATTGGATTGTTGAAGATGGATTTTTTGGGCTTGCGCACCCTGACGGTGATCCGGGATACTCTCCGGCTGGTGAAGGAGGAGACGGGGGAGGAAGTGGACCTGGCGCAGATTCCTTGGCGGGATGCGCTGACTGCTGAGTTGTTGCAGAAGGGATATACCGCCGGGGTTTTCCAGTTGGAGAGCGGGGGCATGCGGCGGTTGTTGATGCAGCTTCGGCCCGAGGGGTTTGAGGACCTTGTCCCGCTGGTGGCCTTGTACCGCCCCGGGCCTTTAGGCAGTGGCATGGTGGAGGACTTCATCCGCAGCCGCCACGGGGAGCGGCCGGTGGTTTACCCTCATCCGATGCTCGAGCCCATCCTGCGGGAGACATATGGGATCATCCTTTACCAGGAGCAGGTGATGCAAATCTGCAACCGGATGGGTGGATTCTCCCTGGGTGAAGCGGATCTGGTCCGGCGGGCCATGGGCAAGAAAAAACCGGAGGTGCTGGCCTCCATGCGCCAGAAGTTTGTAGAAGGCGCGGTGGCCCAGGGGGTGGATCCGGCCAAGGCCATGGAGATCTTTGATCTGATGGAGTTTTTTGCGGGCTACGGGTTTAACAAGTCCCATTCCGCCGCCTACGCCTGGGTGGTGTACCAGACGGCTTATCTGAAAGCCCATTATCCCCGGGAGTATATGGCGGCGTTGTTGACCAGTGTGATGGGGGCGTCGGATAAGATCACCATGTATATTGAAGAGTGCCGGCGGATGGGCTTGGCGATCCTGCCGCCGGATGTGAACTATAGTTATGCGGATTTTCGGCCGGAAGGGGCGGGGATCCGCTTTGGGCTGCTGGCAGTGAAGAATCTGGGGGAAGGGGCCATTGCCGCAGTGCTGGCGGAGCGGGCCAAGCGCGGGCCCTTCCGGTCCTTGTATGATTTTTGCACCCGCCTGGATACTGGGTTGTTGAACCGGCGGGTGATCGAGAGTATGGTCCGGGCGGGGGTCTTTGGGTCGACGGGGAAGACGCGCCGGCAGATGCTGGAGGTGTTGGACGAGGCCTGCGACCGGATGCGCCGCACGGGCAGCGGCAATCGGGACCAGTTGTCCTTCTTTGACCTGGAGGAGTTGGGCTTTGTGCCGGCGGGCAGCGGGGAGCAGTGGCCGGACCTGCCGGAGTTTCCCCAAGCTACCCTTTTGGCGATGGAAAAGGAGTATCTGGGGGTTTATATCAGTGGGCATCCCCTGGACCCCTGGCGGGAGCGTTTCCGGCAGAATCATGTGCTGCCGTTGGCGGAGTTGGAGGAGGAGACCGGCGACCGGGAGGTTATTGTGGGCGGGGTGGTGACCGGCTGGCGGCGGATGACGACGAAGGCCGGGAAGGCAATGGCCACCTTCCGCCTGGAGGACCTGACCGGTGCCATTGAGGTTTTGCTCTTTCCCAAACTCTATGAGACAGTGGGTGAGCTTCATAATGATGAGGTTGTCCTGGTGAAAGGCCGGCTTGATGTGGCGGAAGAGGCACGCAAACTTCTGGCCTCGCAGGTGCGGGTATTGGAGGAGAAGCGGGGAGCCGCCTCCCACGTATAATCAGATTTTCTTGACAGCGGTCATTCTAAGTGTTAACATTGTAGTTGCGGGTTTTTACCCGCTTACAACCGCTCGGGAAGGGTCCTAAACCTCCATCCATGGAGTACCCGGTCCGGCGAGTATTTGCGGGGAGGTGTAGCGATTAATGTATGCGATTGTGGAATGTGGCGGAAAACAATACCGTGTGGCTCCCGGTGAGACGATCACTGTGGAGAAGCTGCCCCAAGCTGTCGGTGAAACCGTGGAACTGGACAAGGTGTTGCTGATCGGCGGTGGCGACAAGCTCGTGGTCGGCCAGCCCATGGTGGAAGGCGCCAAGGTAACAGCGAAGGTAGTGGAACAGGGTAAAGGCAAGAAGATTTTGGTCTTCCACTATAAGCCGAAGAAGAACATCCGGAAGCGTTACGGCCACCGTCAACCTTACACCCGGTTGAAAATCGAAGCAATCGAAGGATGACACGGGTAACATTTAAGTGGACTGGCGACGGCCGGATCCGTGGGTTTACGGTAACTGGGCATGCTGGTTTTGCCGAGAAAGGCGAAGACCTGATTTGTGCCGGGATAAGTGCGGTTACTTTCACGGGGCTGAATGCCTTGATCGAGGTGGCCGGGTTTGAACCTGTTTATGCAATTGATGCGGAGACGGCACAAGTGGAATGCTTTTTACCGGAGGACTTGCCAGAGGTGCAATTTCATATCGCCCAAGTGATCTTGGCGACAGTCCGTATAGGTTTTTTGGGAATAGCAGCGGAGAATTCCGAGTATCTTCAGGTGATTGATGAAAGGGGTGAATGACTGTGATCCGTTTTGATCTGCAGTTTTTCGCGCATAAAAAAGGTGTGGGCAGCTCACGGAACGGTCGGGACAGTGAAGCGAAACGCCTTGGTGTGAAACGTTTTGGCGGCGAAAAGGTGAAAGCCGGCAATATTCTGGTCCGCCAACGCGGGACCAAGTTTCATCCCGGAAATAACGTTGGTATCGGCAAGGACGATACCCTGTTCGCGTTGATTGATGGGTATGTTGCTTTTGAAACGACAGTAAAGAACAAGAAGAAAGTTAGTGTGTATGCGGAGCCGAAGTCCGCTGCACTCTAAGGTTGTTTGCCTGTAAAATAAAAGGCCCGGTGCTGATGCACCGGGCTTTTTCTATTCTTCTTCGTACCGGATTTCTTTTATTTCCGTGTCGGCGCTTTCTTCATAGTTGTCTGTTGTTTCCGTTGGCCTGACCCGCGACTCAAGGATAGTCTGAAAATCACTGGGACTGATCAGTCCTGTAGCTAATTTTTTGGATTCAATCTGTCCCTTACGGTTTTTACTGACAAGGGAGAGTTCTACGTACAGGTCAGCTTCTTGACAAGAAGGGCACTGTTGTACTGCCATGTCAACGCGGGGGTAATCGTGGGGTACCAAGTCAAGTAATTTCCCGGCGTTGGTGTAGTCCCCCCGATTGAGGGCCCAAAGGAGTTGTTCGCTTTTATTGTGGTCGGTGGAGTCCACATATTTTTTCTTGCCATACCAGTTATCACATCTTTCGCAGAAGGGTTCCGATGCGGCACTAAAGGCCATGGCCCCGCTGACTCCAGCAAAGATGAGAAGCTCAACGAGGAAGTAGATCCAGGTGAAAGTTTCGTTGAGTTCAATGCCACGCGAGGAAGGACGGCTGACTTTGGTAATGGTAATGCCTATTTTGGCCTGATATTTCATGAAACCCCAAAAACCTGGTGAACCTGTCACTTTAGTTAAAAATATATTTGCGGCCTGGTCAGGATTCAGTGTCTGGCAGACGTGAGAAAGTTCGGGGTCTGCCTTTAACACTTCGTAGAGGCCCTGTTTAAAGAAGTTAAATTCGGCGAAGTTGTAAGTAGCAAAAATCAGGATACCGATGAGGGCAGCCATGGTAAAGGCCAGCAAGGGATGGCGGATCTTACCTTTTGTGATGGCAAAAGAAGCCAGATACCCGCCGGCTATACCGAAGAGGAGCGGAAAGATAAGAATAAGGTAGACAAGTTTAGAGATGGCATACATTATGCCGCCTAAAAGGAGACCACCGACGGTCCCGATAGCGATTAAAAGCAATATACCGTTTAAGGGAGCTTCGTTACTTGGTTGGTATTTTTTCCTCCTACGTGATAATAATAGGGCGGATAATTTTGATCGTTTAGCCATTGAGGATCGATTTTCCTGCTTTTGGGAGGAAGGGATTTTCAATAAAAAGGAATATATTAACAATGCCGAGAAGATATATTCGGCAACGGCGGATTTAACGGACGCTCCCAATCAGACATATACCGTTACCTTGGAGCTGGCAAGCGGGACAAAGGTACTCCTTGCCACGAACCAAGCCTTTGAAGTAACCTGGGGCGACTTGGGTTTACGCTTGGGTGAGCTCTATATGCAGCCCTATAATCTGACCCAGGAGGTGCGGTCTTTGAGGCTCATCTGGGCGGGTTATGGGGTGGCCTTCCAGGTCTACCCTTTGGGTTTACCGTTACCGAGAGGGCAAAGAATTGCGTCATGAAATCATCCCCTCGACCAACGAGAGGCTTACCGGGCTAGGTTTCAAGGCCAACCTGGGATACTTGAACAACTTAACCAGGTTAAAAAGGATGCCGATGATTTAATTAGCGGTTGGAGCAGTCGCTAATCCAAAGAAACTGTGAACCGGGAATGCGATGATACTGGGGAAGGGATGGATATTCAGTGCCATACCAAGTCCCATCCTTTCCTCACTCGAGCTAGGCAAAATGAAAGTCAAGCGGCTTATCTTGAACGGTTACAAAGAGAAATCCATGGTTCAAAGGTAATCCTAGAGGAAAAATTGGGTCGGAAAGTGGAGTTATTGGCGTATCCCTATGGTTGGTTCAATCAGACTGTCGAAACGCTGGCGGTTCAAGCCGGTTATCGCGGGATCTTCACGGTGAATTGGGGAGTAAATTCAGTAACTGACAACCCGTTAAGATTTAAAAGACGGGTTATGGAAAATACCATGAGTCTTGAAGATCTAAATCAAATATTAACCGCTAAACCGTTGCCGATCGAGATAATTCAACCGGAGGACGCGGCTCGAATCGGACAAGTCCCGGTAATTAAGTTTAGAACGACTGATCCCCGGATCGATAGGGTCGAGGTTAAAGTTCGTTCTGTTACCGAGCAGATAACTAAAGAACAGGACGGTTTCTTTACCTGGTCCGGCTTGGAAAGCTTGCCTCCGGGTTATCATATGATCGTCATTAAGGGTGTTGACCATGAAAACCAACCCTTGATCAATTCATGGGGTTTCGATTATCAAAGGTAAAGAATTCGTGGGCTAAAGAAGTTATTGCTGAAGACTTTGGAAGTTTTCTTCTACAAATGGTTATGGAACAAATAGAGATCGAGAGAATGAGTTGATAGAAAGGCTGACGTCGCCCTTGACAATTGCTGCCGTGGATTATAACATCTAACTTGAGGGTTATAATAAAACCTTAAAACCATTGCTAAAAGGAGAAGCCAATGCGCCAATAAGTAACGTCTACCAAGAACAGAACAATAAATGGCTAAAACCGGGTTTTTCTCGGTTTTGTGCCATGCTCATCTTTTGGTAGGATGTTACGCGGTTTCGGCTTGGCGCATGGAATTTGGCTATCCTTATAGCGGATAGTGTCATTGCGCCGCCTGATTGGGCGGTTTTGTTTTCATAGAAAAACCCTTCGGCTAAGTCAATGACCCCAGGTTGCTAGTCATGGGGCATTGCGGAAAACAATTTACCGCCGGTAATATCAACCGTACCGTATGCATCCTGCCACATAAAGGAGTGGATAGGGTGCTTTTGTTTTCTACGCATCAGCTCGCATATATTTTAGGCGACCGGACGGTCTTTTCGGATCTCAATTTCACTGTTGAACTCGGTGAAAAAACGGCTTTGGTCGGACCCAACGGCGTCGGCAAAACCACCTTGCTCCGGATCTTGTCCGGGAGTATCAGGCCCACCGCCGGACAGGTGACCTATTATAAAAAGGTCCGGACAGCCATGCTGGTCCAGGACCCCGTCTTTCCCCACGGGCAAACCGTTGCTGCAGTCCTCAGGGGCGCGCTGGTCCGGAACGGAATGGATGCATCCGGTCAGGTCGAAGCGATGCTTAAGCAGTTTGGCCTGGCTGGTTTGCAAGACCGCCCCGCCGCCCCCCTCTCTGGGGGAGAGAAGACCCTGTTGGGCCTGGCCTGTGTTACCGCCCTCGAACCGGATCTGCTGCTCCTGGACGAACCCACCAATCACCTGGATACTGCTCACCTGGACTGGTTGGCCGATTTCCTACGGGAGTACCGCGGGACAGTGCTGATCGTCTCCCACGACCGTTACTTCCTGGACCGGACTGTAACCCGGGTCCTGGAGCTGGCGCCTACAGGGATTACCGCTTACTCCGGGAACTATACCGAGTATCACCGGATAAAGCAAGCCAGAATTGCCCAGGACCTAAAGACCTACTACGATCAAGAGAAGCAAGTCAAAAAACTGGAACAGGCCATCGAACAACAAAAAACCTGGGCCGCCCGAGCCCACGGCAGCGCCACGGAAAAGGCCAGGGCAAATTGTGAATATAAGGAGTTTTACCGGGCGAAAGCCAAAAGAATGGACCGGCAAGTAAAGAACACCGTTAAACGTTTGGAAAGAATGAAAAAGGAACGAATCGCCAAACCAAAGGAGTCAGTCCCTGTCTACCTGGACTTTGCCGGGGAAAGGCGGGGGAACAGATTGCTGCTGGCGGAGGGGCTCCATAAGTCCTATGGCACCAAGACCTTATTCCAAGGGGTGGACTTAACCCTGCGTCCCGGCGAAAAGGTGGCTCTGGTTGGGCCTAACGGTGCGGGTAAAACCACTTTGTTGCGGATTATTATGGGTCAAGAAACGCCCGATCAGGGTAAACTGTGGCTTTCCCCCAGCTTGCGCTTGGGGTATCTTGCCCAGGAGTTGCAGGACGTGACGAAAGGGGAATCGGTGCTGGCGGAAGTGGGTAAAGTCTGCGCTGATACCAAAGCTGTCCGGAATTTGCTGGCTAATTTGCTTTTCCGCCGCGATGACGTTTATAAACCCTGTGCTGTTCTAAGCATGGGGGAACGGGTCCGGGTCGCCTTGGCCAAATTGCTGTTGGGCACCTATGATCTGCTGCTCTTGGATGAGCCCACCAACTACCTGGATCTGGAAACTCGCGAAAAGTTGGAGGAAGCCCTCTGTGCATTTCCTGGGGCTATTATCATCGTCTCCCATGATCGTTACCTGCTGGACCGGGTGTGCAGTACCGTCTGGGCGTTGGAGGACCGGCGTTTGCAGACTTATCCCGGAAACTACTCGGAATACCGGGCGGCTTTGAGCGAAAAAGATGCCGAACCGGATCAAGAGAACCAGCGTTTGGCCTTGGAATACCGCAGGTCAGCCCTGGAAGGCCGACTGGCCACGGTCGACCGGGCAAAGGAGCCAGAGGAGTATGCGCGATTGGAAACAGAATGGAAAGCAGTGCTGGCGCAGTTGCGGTCTTTGTTGGAACAATGAACGCGATGCTCTGATGCTCTCTTAACTGAACAAGAAGCAAATTTACTCCAAACATAAAAAGGCCCTTTTGGGCCTTTTTTTCTGGGTTAAAGCTGTTGCAGTTTTGATAAACATCCGAAAGTCATCAAGGTTATTTTGCAGGATTGCATAAATCTCTTTATCCTCAATTTCATGATAGAGATGAACGACCTTATTGCGGAATTTGGTCATTACAATATATTTTTCGGTATGCTCAGCATCGAAAAAACCATGTTCTGCCATCAGCCGGAAACTGTCTGAAGTCTTTTCCGGCGTCCTCAGACGATGCCTGGTAACAAAATGATCGCCAGTTTATGACGGATTTTGTCTGGATTGATCATTAGCGTAATCCTCCTTTAACCCTTCATCCCAGTCTTTAAAGAATTGATAGTAGCGATAGGCTTGATCATGATATTGGCAAAACAGATTTTCCAGATAGTCCGAGACAGCTAACTGGTCGGCTTCATAGATCAATTGGCCTGTGGAGACCACGGTAAACTGTAAACGTATAGGAGCTTTATTAAGATTAAGGATATCCACTTGTTCAAAGTTGATAAGTTCCGATAACCGCGATTGGTAAGTTAACTCATCATACAGACTGATCGTGTCTTTAAAAAGGATTGCCAAATCGAGATCGCTGCCGGGATGAGCATAGCCCTCTATAGTTGAACCAAAAACATAAACAGCCAGGACCTTTTCGTCCTTGCTAAAAAAATCCTTTAATTTAGGTATTATTTCTGCCAGGTTAAGCATGGAAATTCACCACACTTTGTTTTAATAACTGTCGTAAAGGACAACTGTTTTATTTATTATATCGTAAGTTCGAAGAGATTCAGGTATTCGGGATAATGTATCACAAGCTTGCTTTGGTTGATATTTTTACCCGCTAGCTATTCTACCGGCTCCAAAAAACAATACCGCTGACGTACTTGCTGGCCCCGTCCTTTGTTGAGGATGAAACGTTGTTTTACCTTCAGGGTTGCCAGATTTAGCACCAATAGTTCTTGGTCGGTTCGGAGGATGATCCGATGCCCGTCTTGGTAAAGCTTAATGCGCCGCGCTTTGTTTTTAAATTTGGCGATCCGCTGCAAGGACTCTTTATTCTGGTCAAATCGGTACAAATGATTGATACCGGCCACCAAGGTTTGGGGTTTGGGCTGCCGGATATGGTACATGCCTAGGATTGGTTCCTTCAGCGGGATAATTTTGGAGTTTTGCAAGGCCGGATCATACACGGCAATCTCATTATGGACATAATTTAGCACGTAAAACTTGGTGCAATCTGCGTTGGCCGATACGATCGCTCCGGGATCGGGGAAGATATCGGGTGAAGACCACCAAGGCCGGAACCCCTGGCGTTCTCCGGCTTCTTGCAGCAGGTTGGCGGAGAGATTAAAGAAACGGATGTCGCCGTTTTGCGGACAGGCGGCAATTAAATAATCGGCGTCCGGAACGTGAAAAAATGAGTAAGGAAAATGGTATTTGTACGGACTGGCCAAGGTCTGGTAAATATTTGGCCCTGTCGGCACATGGTCCGTTGTCGCATCCTCCAACTGGAGAATACTCAGTTGGTCCTCGCCAAAAGGCCCCAAGGCCAGGAAATACAGGGTATCCTTCTCTGGCAAATAGGTAAAATCTGTCCAGCCGGTTTTGAGGGCGAAGTAGCTAATTCCCGACGGCGTTACCTTAAAGACATCGCCATACCCGCCGATCCCGAAGAAGGTCTCGTGCCAACCTCCGCAGATAACCAGGAGCGTGTTGTTCTTCCAATAATAACGGGAATAAACGGGCGCCACCGGGAGTTCGGCTTGGGCCAGGACGGTGTTGGCGGTAATATTAATCAACCGGACGGATCCTTTTGCCCTTGGCTGTCGCTTCAATTCCCTGGTACTTCTATTGTCAAAGGAGACCGTCGCCACTGTCTCTGCGGTCAGTGGATAAATAGCTTGCGGATGGCTGTGTTCGACCAAGGTGGACCGGACCTTCCACGGTGAGTAGCCAAGAACGGTCAGCTGCGGTTGTTCCTGTCCCTTGACTAAAGATAACAAAAGTTTTTCGTCCCAGGAAAGCTTAAGATCATACACTTGTGTGTAGTTAAGTAATTTTTCTGCTGTCATTTTCTCCGTATCATAATGCATGAGGACAAACCCCTCTTGCGTCAAGGAACTCTTATAGGCGATGAAAAAATGCCGCCGGTCTTGGGTGACTGCCCAGCGAAAGGGGGGATAACCCAGGTCGATGCGATGGATACGCTTCCCCTTGGCATTGTATAAAGCCAACTGCCCCGGGATGCTGTTGTCTGCTCCTGTCTCTGGCGGTAAAACTACTAAAAAACCGCCGGAGCCGGTTCTTAAGACCAAATCCGGTTTCCTGGTCATCTTCGGGCCCTTGGCAAAAGTATCGGCGCCATCTTTCAGATAGAGGATTTGCCGGCCTTTTAGATTGTATATGTAATAGTCTTGGGCTGCTGCACTGCTATCTGCCCCAGTGGTCAGCAGACCCCAAAACGCCAATGTGAACAGGAATTTTTTCAAGTTAAACCCTCCAGATATGTATCTTGGTTGGAGTATACGGCGCTTTAAATAACAATTTTGAACATCCAACAATAGGGTTGTTGACACAAAAATGTGTTATGACGGGTGTTCATGTGACTGGAGTTTGTAGCAGTTACAAGGTTTTTCAGTATTAATTCGTTAAATTTGGTTTTTATCCTTTGTTACGTTTCCCCTGGATCCGCATGCAGACTTTTAACTGGAAGTCAAGGACCTTAAACAAAAATTAAATAAAATATAATAATTGAATTAACTGTGCTCCCATTGTATAATGTTAAACGTTTGGAAGGGAGGGAAAGAAGCATTTAACTGGGATATTGTATAAATATTTGCACAACCAAAGAAGTAGGGAGCGATAAACAATGGGATTAAACAGTTATCTACGCAGTTTTTCATGGGCCTTATTATTCTTCATCATATCTGCTGCAAGTGCATGGGAAATAACGACAGAATCAAGCGATGGATTTACGGTCATGCTGCCGGACTTGACGGTTGAAATGAAGACCGTAGGAGATAAAGTCTACTTTGAAAAGACTGATTTTGCGGGATTGCCAGGTCAACCGGGTGTTCCTGCTAAAGCCATCTCGATTTTGCTGCCGCCAAATGTTGACCCGAATAACGTTACGGTTTCATTGGTGGACGTTAAGTACGAAACAATTACCGGCGCATGGGATGTGGCGCCGGCGCCGCCTTATATGATCAATGAAAACCAGGCCATTTGGCCACAGAATTTGACGATTGTTGACGGACGGGATATTTTTACATATGGAAATAATGCATTTTTCCCTGCGACTTCCCTGGGCAAGATGTCCATTGGGCGGATGCGGCAATGGCAGATCGCCAGCGTCCAACTCTTTCCTTATCAGTACAATCCTGTTTCGAAAGAGTTGCGCCGCTTAATCGACGGAAAACTGAAAGTGGCTTTTAAACGGTCTGTTATAGCCCGAATGTCTTCATCCCGGGATCGGGTTGGTGAGGCCTTAGCTGAAGAAGTGAGAAAACGCGTCATCAACTTCGCTGAATTGGCCCCCGAATACTTGGGGAATTATAAGATGTCTAATGTTACGTCGGAGCAGGGACGATACGTTATCGTTACAACCCAAAACATTTTGGCAAATTCTCGGCAACTGTCTGCATTTGTCCAGGCCAAACAACAACGGGGTTTTACCGTTGATGTTGTGACAGAGACCACCTGGGGCGGCGGTATTGGGGATATGGCCGCAGAACGTTTGCGCTCTTGGTTGGCGAACAATTATGAAGCTTTACAGATCCGCTATGTTTTATTGGTAGGCAATACTGACCCGCAATATGGGGATGTGCCGATGAAAATGTGTTATCCCCGGAACAATGAAACATATTACCCGAATTACCGTGAAGCGCCGACCGACTTGTACTACGCTGAATTGACAGGAAATTGGGATCTTGATGGAGACGGGATGTACGGCGAGTATCCTGATGATGTTGGTGTCGGGGGTGCAGACTGTAACTATGAAGTTATCGTTGGGCGAATTCCCTTTTACGGTTCATACGAGGATCTTGACCATATCTTGGCAAAGACCATACGTTATGATAACGCTACGATATACTGGCGGAGAAATGTCCTGATGGCCATGGAGCCCTCGGATGAGATTACCCCTGGTTACCATTTGGGGGAAGAGATAAAAAGCAAAGTTTTGCTTCCCGCAGGCTACAGCTACCATAGGGTATATGAAGAGAACTATGGCATCTTCCCGCCGCCGGAGACCACTCCGTGTACAGTGGATTCTGTGAGCAGAGCGTGGAATGCCGCCGATTATGGAGCGGTCTTCTGGTGGACCCATGGTTCAACACAAAGCGCTACTGATGTTATGAATACATATTATGCGAAAACATTAAAGGACGATCGCCCGGTTTTCACCTTCCAATGCAGCTGTAACAATGCTTACCCTGAATATCCAGAAAATTTAGCCTATAGCCTTTTGAAAAACGGCGCAGTTTCTACAGTTGCCGCCACCCGTGTTTCTTGGTATCAACCGGGCCCACAGCTTTTTGAGGGCAGTTCAAGCAACGCCGGATTAACTTTCAGATATGCCAGGGGAATTATTACTGATGCGTTACCTGCTGGCGATGCGTTTTATCAAGCTTTGTCGGGAACTGCTATATGGGGCAATGCGTGGTGGATGAACTGTTTGGTATTCAATATTTACGGTGATCCTTCGGTGGGGTTGACAATTGGCGGCAAGGATGAAATCCCACCCACCAAACCGGCTGCGCTCACCGTAGTAGCCAATGAGGGCACAAGAGTGACTCTGACTTGGTCAGCTAGCAGCGATAATGAGAGAGTAGCAGGTTACGAGGTTTTCCGGGACGGTTTCAAAATCGCCACTTTACCCCAAACCGTCTTTTCAGATACCTCAGTATCTCCTGGAAAATACTATACTTATAAGATTTATGCCTTCGATGATGCTGGCAACTGCTCTGAGCCCAGCGACGAGTTGACCGTATTAACCGAAAGCGGCAATATGGTAACAGTTTATTACAAACGAGGCTTTGCCACGCCTTACATTCACTACAAAAAGGCCGATGGTGCTTGGACCCAGATCCCAGGTGAGCCGATGCAAGTATCGACTTTCACGGATTACAGTGTAGCGACAATTTTCATTGGCAGCCAAGCCCGTTTGGAAGCGTGTTTCAATGACGGGAAAGGCAACTGGGACAGCCGCAACGGCGCCAACTACTTCTTTGACGCCAATGGCACATACACCGTGGAGTATGGGCAGGTAAAACTGGGTCCGCCCGCAGGCGACACCACACCGCCGACCCCGCCGCAGAATCTGAGCTTGGTGACGAAGACAGCAACAAGTGTCAGCCTGTCCTGGTTGCCGGCAACGGACGATTCCGGCGTCAAGGGGTATGCGGTATATCGGGACGGCAATGAGATGGCCCGGACTGCAGAATTATCTTATGTGGACCAAAACCTGAGCCCAAATACAACCTATCGCTATGTAGTTAAAGCCTATGACCAGGCGGGCAACATGTCACATCCCAGTAACGAACTGGTGGTAACAACGGACGGTGGCCCGGCAAATACAGTTACCATCTACTACAAACGGGGTTTTGCCACTCCTTACATTCACTACAAAAAGGCCAACGGCACTTGGACCCAGATTCCCGGTGTACGGATGGAGGATTCCTCCTTTGCTGGCTACAGCGTGGCCACAATTGACCTTGGCAGCCAAGCCCGTTTGGAAGCGTGTTTCAATGACGGGAAAGGCAATTGGGACAGCCGCAACGGCGCCAACTACTTCTTTGACGCCAATGGCACATATACCGTGGAGTATGGGCAGGTAAAACTGGGTCCGCCCGTAGACGATACCACACCGCCGACCCCGCCGCAGAATCTGAGCTTGGTGACGAAGACAGCAACAAGTGTCAGCCTGTCCTGGTTGCCGGCAACGGACGATTCCGGCGTCAAGGGGTATGCGGTATATCGGGACGGCAATGAGATGGCCCGGACTGCAGAATTATCTTATGTGGACCAAAACCTGAGCCCAAATACAACCTATCGCTATGTAGTTAAAGCCTATGACCAGGCGGGCAACATGTCACATCCCAGTAACGAACTGGTGGTAACAACGGACGGTGGCCCGGCAAATACAGTTACCATCTACTACAAACGGGGTTTTGCCACTCCTTACATTCACTACAAAAAGGCCAACGGCACTTGGACCCAGATTCCCGGTGTACGGATGGAGGATTCCTCCTTTGCTGGCTACAGCGTGGCCACAATTGACCTTGGCAGCCAAGCCCGTTTGGAAGCGTGTTTCAATGACGGGAAAGGCAATTGGGACAGCCGCAACGGCGCCAACTACTTCTTTGAACCGGGCGTCTGGACATTTAATGCAGGGCAGATCTTAAAGGGTGCACCTGGACAACAATAAACAAAGCATTGATTTTCAGCGAACAGCAACCGCCCGCAAGGGCGGTTGCTATTGTTATGATAAGGACATGATTATCCAAAGAATGTTCGGTGACAGTTGTGAAATAAAGGAAACTTCTCCAAATTTAGAAGGAAAATGCCATGGGAATGGGGAATGTAACACAAAAAACAAGTGGAATTTATGGCGGGAGTTTTGGCATGACTTTTCCCCACCGTTACAAATCATGGTTAATCTGGACCCTTCTTGCGGCGCTCACAGTCGCCGGAGGGTCTTTTTCCGTTTGTGCCGCAGCAGCAGGCGGTGCAAGAGCGGGGGAACTTACTGAGACGAAAACGGTGGACTTGCCTGCTGGTGAAGAGGTAATTGGCGAGTTGCAGCGGATTATCAACCAGGAGGAAGGGACGATGAACCTGAACTGGTTGGAACGGGCCATTCGGTGGATATTAAAGCAACTGAAAAAATTGAAGCTCTTGCGTGGTGCAGAACCCCAAAATGTACACATCCCTTGGGATAAGCTGATGCGCTGGTTGGCGATTCCCTTGATTATTCTGGTTATTGCCTGTACTTTTTATATGGTGGGGAAGCGTTTCCGGCGCGATCTGCGGGAAGATGCCCGTCACCAACAGACGGTGAAAGTAACGTGGCGCTCCCTGTTCCAACAAGCGTTGGCATACTATCCGACGGATCCCCGGCAAGCCGTGCATACTTTGGTTAAAGCCATTATTTGCCGCTGGGTGCTGGAAGGAAAGCTAAAGGACGACCCGGCTTTAACCCTTCGGGAGATCGAAACAAAACTCTCCAGGCAACTGGAGGGAGGAGAAGTAAGGGCCTTTTCCTCCTTGCGCCATCGCTATGAACTGGTCTACTACGGAAACCAACAATTGACAAGGGAAAATTGGGAAGAGATCTTACACTTGGCCGGGACCTTCCTGAGGGAGGTGCGGCAAGCCGGATGAGTTCTCTGGAAAAACGCTCGGAACTGGTTGTAGCTTTAATTAGCTTGATTGCTCTGGTTGTCATTGCTGTCTCCGGTTTGCTGCTGGCGGAGGACGGGCACCGTCAGGAAGAACCCTGCTCCTATTCCCGGCAGGATCATGGTTATTGTGGTATCTATCTCCTATTGGCCAAGGAGTTTCCCAGGAGCGTCGCCCGTAATCACCAACGGTTAAACCGGGTGTTTATCGGTAAACCTGCCCTTCTTATCACTACCCGCACCGAATGGACTGACAGGGAACTAGAGGCGGCCAGGAGCTGGATGGAACGGGGTGGCGTGCTTGTTATGTTGAACCCTCCGGAATCGGAACAGGGAGAAGAGATCGGCGAGCGCCGGGCGGAGGTTAACACCGCTTGGCGCGGTTTTGCTGATCTGCCCCGCCTGGAGCTTCCTGCCTCCGTGCGGTGGGAGCCTGCTGATACATATTATCCTTTGTATAGATCTTCTTCTGGCACGGAGATCGGGGTAAAGCCCGTCGGGCGCGGCCGGTGTGTGGTCTTCTCCGATTCCGCCATGCTGACCAATGGTCAGCTCCGGCGGTATCCGGAGGCGGGTGCGGTGTTGGTGAAGATCTTGGCCCTCTACCGCAACGATGCCCGCAAAAGAATTCTCTGGGATGAGAGCAAGCCCGTGTCTGCCCTGGATGTTGAGGGTAAACCTGGGGGTAAACCGGAGCCGATTCTGCTTCTATGGTATGGCTTGGTGGACCAGTTGATTTTGGTTGCCGTTGTTTACTCTGTCTCCCGGGCGCGGCGGTTAGGGCCGCCTGTGGAGCTGCCCCAGGCGGAAGTCTTTACGTTGGAGGATTACATGAATTCCCTGGCCAGTTTTTACCGGAAGACCGGTTCCCGGCAGGTGGTTTTGGAGGAACTTTACCAGGATGTCCGTCGCCGGTTAATCCGGGCCACCGGTTGTGGGGCCAGCGCCGATGACCATCAACTGGCAGAGGCTTATGGGCGGATCCATGGGGCTGATCCATCTGCTTTGGCCGCAACCCTGCAAGCCACAGCGCAGGCCATTACCGGGTCGGAGCCGGGGGAGAAAGATTTTTTTGCCCTGGGCCGGGCTTTGGATGCATACCGAAAGGAGCTTGATAAATATGGCGAATCTTGTTGAGTGGGGCGATACCGTACGTCAACGCTTTACCGCAACGGTGATTGGCAATGACCAGATTTTGCAGGAGATCCTCGTGGGAATGCTGGCCGGTGGCCACGTTTTGCTGGAAGGGGTTCCCGGTGTCGGTAAAACTTTGATTGTCAAGACCCTGGCCCGGATTCTCGGTGTGGGCTTTCACCGGATCCAATTTACCCCTGATCTAATGCCTACCGATATTTTAGGGACTAATATCTTTGACCCCAAGAGCCTGGAGTTTCAACTCAGATTGGGGCCGGTCTTTACCAATTTTCTCTTGGCCGATGAGATTAACCGGACCCCGCCCCGTACTCAAGCGGCACTGCTGGAAGCCATGGAGGAACGGCAGGTAACCATTGATGGGGTAAGCCACCCGTTGCCCAGACCTTTTATGGTTTTTGCCACACAGAACCCTGTGGAATATGAAGGGACATTTCCCTTGCCTGAAGCACAATTGGACCGGTTTATGCTCAAAATCATCGTGCCTTATCCTAGTGCGGAAGAGGAAGCGGCCATCCTCAAACTTCACGCGGAGAGCGGCGATGCGACGCCCGAACCGCAGCCTTTAGAGAACGGCCTTGCTGACTTGACTGAAGCTATGGCTGCAGTGGCCCAGATCCAAATTGAAGACAAGATTTTGGATTATATTAACCGCCTAATCCGGACCACCCGGGAGAATCCCCGGTTGCTGCTGGGTGCCAGTCCCCGCAGCGGCGTGCACATGGTGGCAGCCTCACGGGCGATGGCATTTTTGGCGGGTCGGGATTTTGTGGTCCCCGATGATGTGAAAGCCGTTTTTTTGCCGGTCTTAAGGCACAGGATCCTCCTGCGGCCGGAGGCGGAGATGGAAGGTTTCCATGCCGACGAGATTCTGCGCCAGATCCTGTCGGCGGTCGCAGTACCGAGGTGAGTTCATGCTGGTAACAAAGAGATTCTTGGTTCTCCTCTTGGCCGGAACCGCCTTATTAGCCCTGGGTGTTCAGTACGTGTGGTTTTATGATCTGCTTATGGCTTTGCTGTGGTTGGCGGACTATAGCGCCGGACGCCTGTTGTTCCGGCCCGTGGTCGGCCGAAGCGTGGCAACCCATTTATACCAGGGCCAGTGGTTCACCGTTCCCTTGACAGTGGTCAACACCGCCAGACTTCCCTTGCGGATCACGCTCCGGGACGAGGTGCCAGCGGCCTTTACACGACAGGGTTCGGAGTTGGCGCTTGTGGTCCGGGCCCGCGACGCCGGTGAGGGGGTTTACCGTGTCCGTCCGGAACAGCGGGGGGATTTTGCCTTTGGCTCCATCCATTGGCGGGTGGAAGGCCCACTTGGTTTAGCGCAATACCAGGGTAAAACCCAGTTTGGCCAGCAAATGGCCGTTTATCCCGGCAATCCTGGTGTGCAACGCTTCAGTCTTGCCTTGCGGAAACGTCAGTGGCAGGAGCTGGGTTTTCGCCGGAGCCGTTTAAAAGGCGAAGGGGTGGACCTGAGGGAACTGCGGGAGTTTCAAACCGGGGACGATATCCGCAAGATTGACTGGAAAGTGACGGCCCGCGCCGGTTATCCCGTGGTCCGCGAATATGAGCCGGAGCGGGGCCATAATATCGTTATTCTTTTTGACACCGGTCGCTTGATGGAGAATACCGTCGGGGGTAAAAGCCGGTTGGATACCGCCCTCTCGGCTGCCTTGACCTTAGCCTATGCCGCTGTTACCCAAGGTGATCGGGTGGGATTGCTGACCTTTGCCGACGAAGTGATAAATTATGTCCCGCCGGAGAAGGGGCGGGAACAATTACCCCGGATTTTACAGGCCTTATATGCCGTCAAACCGGTGGGAGCGGAGTCGGACTATGAAACTGCCATCCGTTATTTGTTGTCCAAGCAGAAAAAAAGAGGCATTGTCTGCCTCTTTACCGAAGTTATTGATGGCGATGCTTCCCAACAATTAATCAGGAACATCTCCTTCCTCAAACGGTATCACCGTGTCATCTGTGTCACCTTGCGCGATCCAGCATTGCGCAAACCCTTTGCCGCACCGGTCCGGGAAGTCAAGGATCTTTACCGGCAGGGCGCATCCCTGCAGATCCAACGGGAGCGGGAGTTGGCTAAGGGAGTACTGTTGCGGCGGGGTGTAGCCGTGGTGGATGCCGATGCGGACCGGTTGTCACCGGAACTGATTAGCCGTTACCTTGATCTGAAAGGACAAGCTCTGCTTTAAGCAGACCTGTCTTGCGCCCAAGCCACCAAAGGAAGATTAAGGTTAATCCCGCAAAGGCTAAACGGCCGCCGTCGGGAATAACTTTAGTGGTGATGGTACTGAAAAGGCCTTCGATTAGACCGGCTACCACCAATAGCAGGACGGCGGCAAGAAAGATCAAGGCTGCTTCCCTGCCTTTGCGCCGAAGATTGTCACTGCGTTTTAGTTCCCCGGGAAAAAGCAGGGCCGTACCGATGACAAATCCGGCGGCTCCTGCCAGGGCGATGGCTGTCAGTTCAATGAAGCCGTGGGGCAAGATGGCCGCCCAATAAGACAAGGCATAACCTTGGCGGGCGAAGACCGCTGCCAGGTAACCCAAGAGAAGGCTGTTGTGGAGCAGTACCCACAAGGTGAAGATCCCACCGAAAATTCCAAGGACAAAGGCGTTAATTGCCACCCGGATATTATTGTTCATAATGAGCAGGGCGATGACAGGACGTTGCGCCAAGGGGTCATTGAACCACTCATCCTTCATAAAGCGCTCCAGAAGCTTTTCCCCGAGGAGCTTGGGAAAGTACGTTTCCGAGATGGCCTGCGCCCAACTTGTTATCACATACCCAAGGATAATGCCAATAACAATAAGGAGCATTGACCACCAGATGAACCGGCTGTTTTTGCGCAGGGCCTCCGGCAGGTCTGAGCGGATTAAGCGAAGAAGGCCGGCGCCGGAACGTTCCGGTTGGTAGATCTGGTTGTATCCGCGCCCGGCCAGGTCATTTAAGTAGTTAACCACTTCAATGTCGTAGTTTTGGGCTTGTGCAAAGGAAAGATCCGTACAGATCTTGCGGTACAACGGGCCGACCGCCCGGATCTCCTCTTTGGTCAGAATGCCGGGGCCGCCTTTCTCTATTTTCCGTAAGATCCTGTCCAACCGCTCCCAGTCGGCGCGATGACGCCGGATAAAGGACTCGGACATCTTTGTCTTCCTTTCAGCGTATTTTGTTCGCTTATAATAATAACAAAAAGACTAAAAAAAGGAAACTCCCGGCGCATAGAAACCATACGTGGCCGGTTCAATATGGAGGGAACAGGGGATGAATGCGCAATTAACCATCCGCACCCCGGAAAATGTGCACATCCGTTACGACTTGGCGGGTCCGGGCAGCCGTTTTTTTGCCTTGGTCATTGATAACCTCATCCAAGGCTTGTTATTGACGGCTTTTCTGTGGCCGTTAGCAAAGGGGAAGAATCTTGACCTCAACACCCTTCCGGAGAAGATGGGTTTGTGGGACGGTTTGTTCCTTGCGGTGTTGATCTTCTTTATCATGTTGATCGCTCTTGGTTACTTTATTATCTTCGAGTGCCTGTGGGATGGGCAGACCCCGGGGAAGAAACTCCTGGGGCTAAAAGTCCGCCGTTTAGGGGGGCAACCTGTTGATTTCCTGGCTTCACTCCTCCGCAATTTGTTTCGGATTGTTGATATACTGCCTGTTTTTTATGTTGCCGGTTTTCTTACCATGTTCTTTAACAGCATGGGCCGGCGTATCGGGGACATCGTGGCCGGAACCATGGTCATCAGGGAGCGGCGCAGTAAGGCGCCATTACCGGTGGGTCTGGCCCCGGAAGAACATGAGGAAGAAATCAAGGCTTGGCTGGGCGGTAGTCTGCCGGAGCTGACCGAAGGAGAATTAGGCCCAATCCGTGAATACCTGCGCCGCTGCGATGCTTTCGCGCCGGCCACGCGTAAAAGATTGGTCGAGGGTATTCTCCGCAGGGTTTTGGTTTGTTTTCGCCCGGCAGGGCCTATGCCCGTGGTTGATGCGGAGCAAGTGTTACGCGTCATCTACCGCTGGTACCAAACGGCCAACTTTGCCCGGGAAGAAGCGGAGCATGGGCGGGAAGAAAAGCCGGCCGTATCATATGAAAACCCTTGAAAGGATAGGTGGGATCTTGATGCAGACTCATTTGCGTCCCATGGGAATCGGTGAGATCTTCGACCGGTGTTTTTACATCCTGCGCACAAACTTTGGTACTCTGGTGAAGCTTCATGGGATTGCCTTTTTACCGGTCTACATCCTGCTGGCCTTGGCCCTGGTTGGCGCAGTAATCTTCCAAAAGGCCAATCCCTTTTTCTTTCAAAAAATAGCAAACCCGGAATCCCTCTCACCTGGTTTAGCCTTGTTAGTTATTGGCTTGTTTCTCCTGTTTATTTTCTTTGCCCTTCTGGTGATGGCTGTAATCTATGTAAATATTTACGGGATATATCGGATCTTTGATGCCGGTGTACGGGGGGAGAAAATCACCTGGCGGCAAGCGCTGAAGGGCTGGCCCCTGGGGGCGTTGTTCCTGTTTATAGCGGGGATAATCTTGGCAATTGCTGGGGGGACTGTGGGTTTTGCGGCTGGTATTCCCATAATGGCCTTAAAAATGGTAAATAACGTCTTAGGCGAACTGGTACAGTTTGCGTTCAACATGATTATTTCCGTTTTTACCGTCTTGGCCATGCCAATTGTGGTTTTGGAGCGGAAGGACCCGGTGACGCCGGTGTGGCGTAGTATCTGCCTGACCGTGAAGAATTTTTGGCGGGCTTTAGGGGTAATCTTGTTAAGTACACTTTTGTATATGTGCTTATATGTTTTGATTACAGTCCTTTTTCTCCTGCCTTTCTTCTGGATTATGGGCATGTCGGGTGTCACCTTCGATAATCCGGAAGCCTTGCTCAATATGCTATTGACACCCGGGATGCTTGCTTTTGGGCTGGGACTGTTTGTTACGATCCTGTTATTGTCCTTTATCTTATTCCATTTTAACCTGGGCATACAGGTCATAATGCTGTATGACTTTAAGATCCGAAGTGAAGGCTATGATTTATTGCCGCCGGAAGAAGTGGGAATAACTGTTGCAGGTTAGGAAAAATCCCTTATAATAAGACTTAATCCGGTTTATTCCTGCAGAGGAGTTCCGGTTGTTCCGTCGAATTTGCTTTTAGAAATTATTTTGGAAGCTTCTCCCCATCTTTATTTGGGGAAATACAGACTGATCGTGTTCCAATCAGGGATGGGAGGTTCCATGTTTCTCGATCAAATTACCATCCGTGTTGAGGCCGGCAAAGGCGGGGATGGCGCCACCAGTTTCCGGCGGGAAAAATATGTGCCCCAAGGCGGTCCCGACGGGGGCGACGGTGGCCGGGGCGGTCATGTTATCTTTGAGACTGACGAAGGTTTAACCACCCTCCATCACCTGCGCTACCAACGGAAGATCAAAGCCCAAAACGGTATGCCCGGCGCAGGTGTTAAACGGACTGGTAAATCCGGTGAAGATGTGGTAGTGAAGGTGCCGGTGGGAACGATCATTCGTGACCACAAGAACGGACGGGTCTTGGCCGATCTCTCCGAGCCGGGGGACGCGGTGATTATCGCCAAGGGCGGCCGCGGCGGGCGGGGCAATGCCCGCTTTGCCGGACCGAGCCATCAAGCGCCGAAGTTTTCCGAGCGCGGTGAACCCGGCGAAGCCTTTGAAGTGGATCTGGAACTTAAACTTTTGGCTGATGTAGGGTTTGTTGGTCTGCCGAACGCGGGGAAAAGTACGTTGCTGTCGGTTATATCAGCGGCCAAACCCAAAATTGCCGACTATCCCTTCACCACCTTGGTCCCCAATCTGGGTGTTGTCTCTGTGGACGACCACAGCTTTGTGGCGGCGGATATTCCCGGTTTAATTGAAGGGGCCCACCAGGGAGCCGGGCTTGGTCATGAGTTTCTTCGCCACATCGAGCGGACCCGCTTGCTCTGGCATGTGGTGGATCTAAGCGGGTGGGAACAGGACCCGCTTGTTGCCTATGACCAAATTAACCAAGAATTAGCCTCATACAAAGTGGACTTATCCCAGCGTCCCCAGCTTGTTGTTGCCAATAAAATGGACTTGCCGGAGGCGCAAAACAGGATAGCTGAGTTTACTGCAGCTTTAACTGCCAAAGGACTGGAGGTATTTCCCGTCTCAGCAGCAACGGGGAGCGGGATTCCGGAACTGCTCCGGCGGACAGTTGCCTTGTTAGCGGAGATTCCCCGGCCGGAGCCTGTGGCGGTGGAGGTCAGAGAACTGGAGCCAAAGTTTGATTTTGCAGTAGTTCCGGTGGAACCGGGAGTCTTCAGGATTGACAGCGAGTGGATCGCCCGTCGCCTGGCCCGGTTCAACATGGATCAAGAAGAATCTCAAGTGCGTTTTGCCAAACTCCTGAAACGATGGGGTGTGGAGGACGCTTTGCAAAAAGCCGGGATAAAGGAGGGAGATACCGTCTTTATTGGGGAGACGGAACTTGTCTATTCGAATCATACTGAATTTTATGGTGATTAATTTAAGAGTTAAAAAACCAAACATGTTTCAAGAAGCAGGAGGTAGTATCTTCCATGACTTGTTTGGAGTGCGGGAATTGCCGTGTCGGCACGGATCTGTTGTATTATTGTCCCGCGCGCAATGAGTTCGTTATTACGGAAAAACCCGCAATAGACAAGGTACGGGCGGGGTCTCATTGGAAAAAAGGCGATAAGGAGTACGAAATAAATCGTCGACGTCTCCGCAAAGACAGAGAAATCTCCTAGGATTTTTTTCGGCCGCCTGTTGGCGGCTATTATTTGTCTTTTCTGCCGTTGGCTGGAGGACGCTGACCGGTTGCCTCTTTTAACCACCGGAATTATTATGGTATAATTGACCTCAAAGCAAGAAGGGAATGGAACTAATGGAACTGACAAGTAAACAACGGGCTTATTTACGGAGTTTGGGACAGAAGCTTGAACCCATCGTCTGGGTGGGCAAGGGTGATATTTCCCCGGCGGTGGTGCAAAGCACCGATGAAGCGTTGACCAGCCGGGAGTTGGTAAAAGGCCGTGTTCAGCAAGAAGCGCCTCTTACGGCCCGGGAAGCTGGGACAGTCTTGGCCGAGGCCTGTCAAGCGACGCTGGTTGCCACCATCGGCCGGACGTTCTTGCTGTACCGGCCCAATCCAGAGAAGCCCCACATCATTTTGGAGGAATAGACCTAAGATGGAGGATTTTAAGATCTGTACAACAGCAAAACGCATTGTGGTTAAGGTTGGCACCAGCACATTGACCCACGCCAACGGCCGGTTGCACCTGCAGCGGATGGAGAGCTTAGCCCGGCAACTGACGGATCTCCGCAATGGTGGGCGTGAGGTGGTACTGGTCTCCTCAGGGGCGGTGGGGGCCGGGCTGGGCCGCCTCGGTCTGGAAGAAAGACCCAAAACCATGCCGGAACGGCAGGCCGCTGCCGCCGTGGGCCAAGGCCTGCTCATGCAGGTCTATTCCAAACTGTTCTCTGAGTATGGCCAAATTGTTGCCCAAGTCCTCCTGACCCGGGAGGACCTGGACCATCGCCTGCGGTATTTGAATGCCCGGAATACCATTCTCACCCTGTTGGGCTACGGTGTGATTCCCATTATCAATGAGAATGACACCGTGGCAACGGATGAACTGAAAAACCTGCATTTTGGCGATAACGACCAATTGTCTGCCCTGGTGGCTTGCACCGTCGGGGCGGATCTGCTGGTCCTTCTCTCGGACATTGACGGTCTGTATAACCGGGACCCCCGTCAACACACTGATGCGGAAAAGATCACCGTTGTGAAGGAGTTGACGCCGGAGCTTTTTGCCGGGGCCGGCGGCGCCGGTTCACGCCGGGGCACAGGGGGAATGGCCACCAAGTTGGAGGCGGCGCGGATTGCGACCCGGTCTGGCATTGCCATGCTGCTGGCGGATGGTTCCGTCCCCGGAGTTTTACACCGGATTCTGGACGGGGGAGAAGCAGAGGGGACCTTGTTTTTACCACAGAAGGATGCCCTTTTACAGCGTGAACGATGGATGGCCTTCGCTGGCTGTCCCGTCGGGACCCTGCAAATCGATGCCGGAGCGGTTAATGCCCTGGTTAAACAAGGGAAGAGCCTGTTGCCCTCCGGGATTGTTGCGGTAGAGGGCCATTTTGGGGCTGGAGACCTGATCCGGATCACCGACAGTGAGGGCCGGGAGATTGCCCGGGGCCTTACCCACTATGGTGATGAAGAACTGCGAAAGATCATGGGGAGAAAATGTTCGGAGATTCAGGGACTGCTTGGCTACAAGCACTACGATGAAGTGGTGCACCGGAATAATATGGTTTGTTTATGATTAATTGAGGATGGTAGGGGACAGAGCGATCATGCGCACCGGGATTTTTGGCGGGAGTTTCGACCCCATTCATCTGGGCCACCTGTTGTTGGCGGAAGCAGCATGGGAGGAACTGGGGCTCACGCGTCTCATCTTTGTTCCCGCCCATTGTTCTCCTTGGAAAAAAGGAACGTCGGCCGAGCCTAAGCAACGTTACGCCATGGTGGAGTTGGCCGTTAAAAACAGGCCTGGCTTTGAGGTCTCCAGCTTGGAGCTGGACCGGGAGCCCCCGTCATATACGGTGGAAACCCTGCGGGCGCTGCGGCGGGAAGCCCCGGATGAGGAATTCTGGCTGATCCTGGGCGCCGATGGCATCCAAGATTTTATGAACTGGCGGGAGAGTAAGGAGATCCTAACCCTTGCCAACATCGCCGTCGGCCAAAGGCCCGGTTACCAGACGAAACTCCCGGAACAGCTGCAGATCTTGGGGGAGGAGCGGGTACGGGTCTTACCCGGTCCTTGCTGCGATCTTTCCTCGACGGAGATCCGGGAACGCATTGCCGCCGGGCGGTCCGTCCGCTATAGATTAACCCCGGAAGTTGAAGAATATATCAAAGAACACCGTCTCTACCGTTGATGGATGAATACACCTTGACCAGGGTAATTTTTCATTCTCTGCCGTCAGGTTAAACCGCCTCCTTCGCATACTCCGATTTAAACTGCGCAAAATATACCTAGGTTGCGTTGGGTGGCTTGGGGAAAACAACGCCGGATCATCAGAAGCGGAACCGCCACCACCTCTTGGAAACGCACCTTAAGTAACGGAGGAAAGAGAGTGAGGCGGGTGTCTAAGACACTGTATGTGGGTAATTTACCCTGGTCAACCACTGAAGAGGATTTGGCCCAATTTTTCTCAACCGCAGCGGAAGTGAGGGGAAGCAGGATTATTACGGATCGGGAAAGCGGCCGGTCCAGGGGCTTCGGTTTTGTGGAGGTTGATGATGAGGTTGCCGATAAGGTGATTGAGTCGATGAACGGGAAAAACCTGGGCGGCCGAGAGATCATCGTTAACGAGGCAAAACCAAGACAGCCAATGGCATAAAAAAGGTGCGAACGCACCTTTTTTTTATATAATGTAACATTAGCATTGCTGTTGTAAAAAGGATTTTAAAAAATGGCGGCGAATGGTAACCAAAGTCCAGGAAGAGAGGCGGGGAAGCGTGCCCACATCAGTAACTTTAAGGATCTGCGAAGAACTGCGGCGCATTCTATCACCGGAGCGCTACGAGCATTGCCAAGGTGTTATGAACCTCGCCACCCAACTGGCGCAGAAATATGGGGGGGATCCTGAAAAAGCGGCTCTTGCCGGTATACTCCATGATATAGCCCGGGAATTGTCCCCTGACCAATTGTTGGCCGAGGCTCGTCGTCACCGGATTCCCGTTGATCCCCTGGAAGAAAAATCTCCAATCCTCCTCCACGGCAAAATTGGGGCATTACATGCCAGGCTGGACTGGGGAGTCGATGATCCGGAGGTATTGGAGGCCATTGCCCTCCATATTACCGCGGATTCCCATATGTCTTTGACAGCACAACTCATCTTCCTGGCGGATTTTGCCGAACCGGGCCGCTCCTTCGGTTCCGCCCGTTTTGCCAGGGAATTGAGCTACATCAATTTGGGTAGCGCCTTGGAGTACGTGTTAAACCAGGAGATCATTTTTGTCCTCAACCAAGGTTTTCTGCTGCACCCAAAGACATTGGCCGCGCGGAACCGGTTATTGCTTGAAGGGACATTAAACCCTTAAATGCGGGAAGAGCCGGCCGGATCATGGGCGAATTGTTCAGTGGAATAATAGACATGGTATCATTGCATGGGGAGGTAAAAGAGTGACGGATTTGGAATATCTTCACTTGGCGTGGGAGGCGGTGCTGGATAAAAAGGGCCGGGAACCAGTACTGTTGGATCTGAGGGAGCTTTCCCGCGTGACGGATTATTTTCTGATTGCCAGCGCCGACACGGCGGTGCAGGTTAAAGCCATTGCCGATCGCGTGGAAGAATTGCTGCTGGACAAGGGCCTAGCGCCACTGCGCCGGGAGGGTTACCAACAAGGCTACTGGGTTTTACTGGATTACGGCTTTCTTGTGGTCCATATCCTCCGCCAACCGGAGAGGGATTTTTACCGGTTGGAACATTTGTGGCAGGATGCCAAACCCGTGAACCTTCCCCTTTAGCATATTGAGGAATACTTGACAATTATTTGGGTGTGATTTATACTTTTCAAGAAAAGTAAAGAACGGGTCCGGTAGGCCTTGGAAAGGGCCAAACGAGTCGGTGGCTGGTGTAAACCGATCCCTTTCCCAGTTGAAGCTCACCCGGGAGTTGCAGGGCTGAATTGGCTGTAAGCCCTGACCCAAGCCAGGGTTATGGAGAAAGAGGGTCCCTATGGGGCTGAAACAGGGTGGGAACGCGAAGCAACGCCCCTGGCTATGCCAGGGGTTTTCTCGTTGCTCCGGCCCGTTAGCAAAGATTATTTCATCTTTTAACATATAACATAAAATGAATGAAGGATGGGATGGGGATGAAAGAAAAGTACTCACCAGGACAGATTGAGGAAAAGTGGCAGAAACGGTGGGAAGAAACCAAGCTTTACGAGTCGAAGATCGATCCGGCGCGGCCGAAGCATTATGCTTTAACAATGCTCCCTTATCCCAGCGGTGACCTACACATTGGGCATTGGTACGCCATTACCCCATCCGACGCGCACGCCCGCTATATGCGGATGAAAGGTTATAATGTCTTGTTTCCCATGGGGTTTGACGCCTTTGGCCTGCCCGCGGAGAATGCTGCCATCAAACGGGGGATCCATCCGGCGGAATGGACATTGAAAAATGTGGAACGGATGCGGCAGCAACTGAAATCCATGGGCGCTATCTTCGATTGGAACAGGGAGGTTGTCACCTGCCTGCCCGACTACTACCGCTGGACCCAGTGGTTCTTCCTGAAGTTTTACGAGAAGGGTATTGCCTACCGCAAATACGCGCCCGTGGACTTTTGCCCGTCCTGCAATACCACCTTGGCCCGGGAGCAGGTCTGGGGCGAAGACCGCCACTGTGAGCGCTGCAATACACCGGTGATCAAAAAGGAACTGAATCAATGGTTTTTTAAGATCACTGACTACGCCGAGGAACTGTTGGACTTCTCCGGTATCGACTGGCCGGAGCGGGTTAAAACCATGCAGGAGAACTGGATCGGCAAGAGTGAAGGAGCGGAAGTTACCTTTAAGACCGAGTCAGGCGAGCCTTTTGTGATCTTTACCACCCGTCCCGACACCTTGTGGGGAGTAACTTTTATGGTGCTGGCGCCGGAACACCCGTTGGTGGATAAGATTACTGCTCCCGAGCAACGGCAAGCCATCGAGGCTTACCGGTTTGAGGCTAGTCGCCAGACGGAGATTGAACGGCTGGCCACAGATAAGGAAAAAACCGGCGTCTTTACCGGCGCATATGCCATTAACCCAGTGAATGGGGAGAAGATTCCCATTTGGGTGGCGGATTATGTGATGATGGGTTACGGGACCGGCGCCATTATGGCGGTGCCAGCCCATGACCAACGGGACTTTGAGTTTGCCCGGAAATATGGTTTAGAGATTAAAGTGGTCATCCAGCCGGAAGGCGTTGGGCCAATTGCTCCCGAAGAGATGACCGAGGCCTTGCCGGCCTTGGGGACAATGATCAACTCCGGCCCGCTCACCGGTACGCCGGGTGACCAGTCGCTGAAGAAAGCCATTGAATACGTGGAATCCTTAGGCGTCGGCAAAGCCGCTGTCAATTATCGCCTCAGGGACTGGTTGATCAGCCGGCAGCGTTACTGGGGAGCGCCGATTCCCATTGTCTATTGCCCGGACTGCGGGACCGTGCCTGTACCCTATGAAGATTTGCCGGTCCTGCTCCCGGAGGACGCCGAGTTCCTGCCCACTGGCGAGTCGCCCCTGAAGTACCATGACGGTTTCCGGAAGACCACTTGTCCCAAGTGCGGCGGCCCGGCCGAGCGGGAGACCGATACCATGGACACTTTCATGTGTTCGTCTTGGTACCAATATGGTTATCTCAGCCCGTATTATCAGGGGGACACCCCCTTTGATCCCAGGGAAGGAGCCTACTGGCTTCCGGTGGATCAATATACCGGCGGTGTGGAACATGCTTGTATGCACTTGATCTACACCAGGTTCTTCACGAAGGTCATGCGGGACCTGGGCCTGGTCGATTTTGATGAACCCATGCTTTCCCTGCGCAATCAAGGGATCATTCTGGGTGAAGACAGTGAAAAGATGTCCAAATCCCGCGGCAATGTGGTGGCCCCCGATGACTTGGTGGCCGATTATGGTGCTGACGCCGTCCGCGCTTACCTGATGTTCGGCTGGCGTTGGGAACAAGGCGGCCCATGGGACAGCCGGGGAGTAGAGGGCGTTTTCCGCTTCCTGCACCGGGTCTGGGAGCTCATCCTTGGTGATGTGGAAGCTCCTGCCACAGTCGATGCCACTGTGGAACGGGCCCTCCGCCGTAAGGTTCATCAGACCATTAAAAAGGCCACGGTCGATCTGGAAAGCTTCAATTTCAACACTTATATTGCCGCATTAATGGAGCTCTCCAACACTATGACCAAGGCCAAACCCCAGGTGGTGGGCAGTGAAGGTTGGCGGGAGGCCCAGCGTTGCTTTACATTGATGCTTGCCCCGGCCTGCCCCCATCTTGCCGAGGAGCTGTGGGAACGGATGGGTTACGCTTATTCCGTCCACAATCAAGCCTGGCCTGTTTACAATCCTGAGCTTGCCGCCGAGGACAGTGTCGAGCTGGGGATCCAAATCAACGGTAAGATCAAGGACAGGATCGCCGTGGCGGTGGATACGCCGGAAGATGAGATCCGGCAGCTGGTGTTGGCGCGGCCCTCTGTCCAGGAAGCGATCCAGGGCAAGGAAGTTCAAAAGCTGATTGTGGTACCAGGACGTATTGTCAACCTGGTGGTCCGGTAAAAAAGCACCCGTTTATGATGGCCGATGGCGATAGAACAATGCCCCTCCGAAAACAGGAGGGGCATTATTTTCTTCGTATAAACGCCCACTTCAGAGGGGAAATTTAACTTACGGGCGCCGAGTTGTGCCACTTCTCTGAAGGAGGGTTCAGGGTGAAACGATCCCATCGTCAGCGTTTTTTTCTTTTTTTTACCGTCATTATTCTGGTTGTGCTTATGCCCTTGGCTTCGCTGGTCATCCGGATCTATCGTTTGCCTGCCTTGGTGCGCTTGCGTCCCGGACAAGAGATGCGCCTTTCGGTGGACGCTCCTTTTCGTTTCTACCTACCGCCAAGTTCACCCCGGGGTTTTTGGGGCCTTAACGGTAAAAGTAGGCTTAAATCTGGTGAAGGGGGTCTGTGTTCGACTTTACTGTTAAAGCCCCTGCAAGAGGGATTCTCTAAAGTCGAGGTGCGCTTGTTCGGCCTGCCCCTGCGCCGGTTGAAAGTGGATGTTTTGAAGTTACCTGCGGTTCATGTGGGTGGACATGCCATTGGTGTCCTCCTCTCTGAAGAGGGCGTGGTGGTGGTGGGGCATATTCCCTTGAAAGACATCGACGGCAGGGAGAGATATCCGGCCAAGGAGGCCGGGATTAAGGCCGGGGACATCATTTTATCCATTAACGGCCGGCAAATCGACCATATTACCCAACTGGAGGATCTAGTCCAAAGCGAGGCCGGCAAGGGGCAGCCGCTCCAACTCCGGATCCGGCGGGGGAAGACCGTGCGCCGGGTCTCCCTTTCCCCGGTACGCCAGTTGGATGCTGGACAGAGACTCAGTTATCGAATGGGGATCTATGTAGAGGATCCGGCGGCTGGGGTGGGAACCCTGACCTTTTATTCACTTACCCACCGTTTTTTTGGGGCTTTGGGCCACCGGATCATGGGTTTTGGCCAGCGTTCACTGCCCGTGGCCGAGGGAGGGCGGATTGTTTTGGCCCGCATCTCTGGCCTGCGCCCGGGCGTCCGGGGTGAGCCCGGGGAAAAAATGGGCATCTTTACAAGCAATGATGATATTATTGGGGAAATACACCATAATACGGCATATGGGGTTTTTGGCCGTTTACGTCGGGAGCCTACCGGCAATTATTTGACCGAACCCATACAAGTTGCCTTGGTCAGTGAAGTGAAGACAGGGCCGGCGGAAATCCTGACAGTACTAGCCGGTGAACGGATTGAACGCTTTGCCGTGGAGATCCAACGGGTCTTTTCCCAGTCCCGGCCCGGTGATAAAGGAATGATCATCCGGGTCACCGATCCGGAACTTATAAGGAAGACCGGCGGGATTATTCAGGGCATGAGTGGCAGCCCCATTATCCAAGGGGGAAAACTGGTGGGTGCCGTTACCCATGTCTTTGTCAATGACCCGACCCAGGGTTATGGCGTATTTGCCGAATGGATGTTGGAGGCGGGAAAATGTTTGCCCCAAAGTAATGGCAGAATCCGTCCGGCCTCGTAAAGCAAACCTTGATTTGCCCGTTTTTCCTTCGCTTTATTATTAAATTTACCTAATAGTTTCCGAGGTTTGTATTGATTATATTAATAATAGAAAGGAATTACCCCGTAAATCTCCAAGCACTGGAGATTTTTTGTTAAAAGAGGAATTTGCCAACGCCTCACGAAGTTAAGTAAAGGGTTTATAACCAAAGAATGCTTTGGGAGGAACCGGTGACCATGAGGGAAGTAATTCACATCGGGTTGGCCGATGACAACCTGGAATTTGCCAATATTGTCAAAGAGTATCTGGAACGCTACGAGGATCTGAAGGTAGTGGGGATTGCCAATGACGGGCTGCAGACCTTGCAAATGCTCCGGGAAACTCCAATGGATTTACTGTTATTGGACATGATCATGCCCAAGCTTGACGGGATGGGCGTCCTGGAGCAGCTGCGCAAAGACGGCAAAAAAACTAAGATTATTATTTTTTCTGCGTTTGGCCATGATGAAACAACTCGTAAAGCTGTGGAACTGGGAGCGGATTATTTTATTGTCAAACCCTTTGATCTGGAGGTCTTAGCCCGCCGCATCAGGGAGGTTGTGGTTCTGCCCTGTCATCCTGAGGTGCAAAGGCAGAAGGACCATATGTTGGAGCTCGAGCGGGAAGTTTCCCAGATATTGCATAAACTTCGTATACCTCCTCATTTCAAGGGGTATACCTATCTTCGGGAAGCGATCCTTTGTTGTATCAAAGAACCGACAATGGTTAATGAGGTTACCAAACGCCTGTACCCATATATTGCCGAAAAGATGGGCACCACCCGCAACCGGGTGGAACGTTCCATGCGTTTTGCCATTGAAACCGCTTGTGAGCGAGGCGAACTCGATTACTTGTATCAATTGATGGGTTACACCGTGGACGAAAAGAAGGGGAAACCCACAAATGCCTCGTTTATTGCCAAGATTGCCGACCAAGTCCGTCTGGAAATGAAAGTTAAGAACTAAGGAGTAATATAATTATGTTGGATATTCGTGGGGTTGTTCGGGCTGACCGGCGGACGAAAAATTTAACTAAACGCCTCCATCCCGGGGAGATCGCGCTGATCGACCATCCAGATCTGGACCATGTGGCTGCCGAATCCCTGATCCGCAAGAAGGTATCGATGGTTATTAATGCCAGTTCCTCGATCACCGGCAGATATCCCAATCCCGGACCGAAGATGCTGTTGGACGCCGGCATCCCCTTGCTGGACGCCGTCGGCCAAGAGTGTTTTTCGTGTTTGGCTGAGGGGTCGATCATAGAGGTAAAAGGGGCAAGGATTTATCAAAACGGTGAATTGGTGGGGAAAGGGACCCTGCTGACACCGGAGAAGATCAAGGCCTTGATGGATCAGGCCAAAAAAAATCTCGATCTTGAACTGGAAAAGTTTGTCCAAAACACCCTGGAGTATGCCATCAAAGAGAAGGATTTGATCTTGGGCGGGTTGACCTTCCCGGAGATTAAAACCCAGATCCGGGGCAGGCAGGTGTTGGTGGTGGTCCGGGGTCAGAATTACCGGGAAGACCTCTTGACCATCAGGTCTTACCTGCGGGAAGTCAACCCCATTCTTATTGGGGTTGACGGTGGGGCCGATGCTTTACTGGAATTTGGTTATAAACCGGACCTGATCGTCGGTGATATGGACAGTGTCAGTGATGCTGCCCTTCGCTGCGGTGCTGAACTGGTCGTCCATGCCTATCCCGACGGGCAGGCTCCGGGACTGACCCGGTTGCAGTCCATGGGTTTGCAAGCCCAGGTGTTCCCGGCTCCCGGGACGAGCGAGGATATTGCCCTCCTTCTTGCTTACGAGAAAGGCGCGGATCTCATCGTGGCCGTGGGAACCCACTCTAACATGATTGATTTTCTGGAAAAAGGGCGGAAAGGAATGGCCAGCACCTTCTTGGTACGCCTGAAGGTGGGCTCTATTTTGGTTGATGCGCGAGGTGTCAGCCAATTATACCGAACGCGCATGCGCATGAAATATGTGGCACTGATTTTGGCAGCTGCCTTTATCCCGTTGGCGGTTGTCTTTGCCGTCAATGATCCCAGCCGCGAATGGCTGCGCTTGTTGTGGATCAAATTACGGATTATTTTTGGCTAAGCATAACGCTAAGAATGACAGGTACGGGATTTGTTCACCCCTATTAAAAGGAGCATGCCACGATGATAATTGATCTTCGTTACCATATTGCTTCATTGGTTGCCGTTTTTTTAGCCTTGGGCATCGGCATTCTTATCGGCAGCGCTCTGCTGGGCAATGATGCCCTTGTCTTGGAGCAGGAGAAGATGCTTTCCAGGTTAGAGCAGGAGTTTAACCGGGTGAAAGATGAGTTGCGCGCCCATCAGGAGACCATCAAAAAACAGGAGATGGCCCTGGAGGTTGATCACCAATTTCACAAGGTTATCCTGCCGTATTTACTGAAGGGACAGCTTCAGGACCGCCGGATTGTCCTGGTGCGGACCACGGAAGTCATTGATATGAATCTTGCCAAGGAATTAGCGGCCTTATTGCGGAGCGCCGGGGCAGAGGTGACCTCGATCACCAGTTTTTCCCAGTGGCCCCGGTTGAATGATCCTACAGAGAGACAAGCCACCGCCCTGGCCTTGGGTAAGGACCCCAATCAATCCCGCTGGACAGGGGAGTTGTTTAATGAGTTAATGGAGGAGTTAAGCTCCGGCAGGAGTATGTCCTGCCTGTCAATGTTGCAGAGTCAGGACTTTATTCAACTGTCTGGGGATTACACCGCCGGGCCATGCGACACCCTAATCATTCTTGGCGGTGAGCGGGAGAACACCGGAAGCCGGGTGCGGGAGATTGACTTTCCCCTGATAGATGCCGCACGTCGCCAAGGCTTGACGGTGATCGGGGCGGAACCTTTGTCGGCTGCGGTTTCATATGTTCCGGAGTACCGGAAGAAAGGAATCTCTACTGTGGACAATATTGATACCATTCCCGGCCAGTCGGCTTTGGTGTTTGCCTTGGCCTCCGGCAAACGTGGGCATTATGGCGTCAAAGATACGGCCAGAACCCTCATGCCCGAGCTGGGACAAGACCAAAAAAACCTGAAGTAAAGTCCATTGGAAGGCAGATTATCCAAGGATTTGGATCGGAGGAGAGTCGGGTGGAGGAAAACCTGATGGTAAGTGTTTTGGTTCCCGCCTATAACGAAGAAAAACATATTTATGATACCGTCACCGCAATTCGGCAAGATCCCAGGGTTGGCGAGGTAATTGTCATCGATGATGGTTCACAGGACAATACCGTGGCCGAAGCAAGACGCGGCGGCGCCGTTGTGGTCAGCAGCCCGAAAAATCTAGGCAAGGGCGGAGCTTTGAACCTTGGCTTTCAGCATGCCAAAGGGGAGATCATTGTCCTACTTGATGCGGATCTGGGCAGTTCCGCTCGGGAAATGGGCAAGTTGCTGGATCCTGTCCTCCAAAATAAAGCCGACATAACCATCGGCCGCTTCCCCCCTGCGAAGAAAAAAGGCGGTTTTGGTCTGGTAACCGGTCTGGCGCGCAAAGGGGTGCGGGCTTTTACCGGCCTCAATCTGCAAGCGCCCCTCTCCGGACAGCGGGTCATGCGCCGGGCCGCGGTGGAAGCGCTGAACGGATTCGAGTCCGGGTTTGGCGTGGAAGTAGGGATGATCGTTGACTTGGCTAGAAAAGGATTTATCATTCGAGAAGTGCCGGTCCAAATGAGCCATGAAGAGACCGGACGGGATCTGGCCGGGTTTTTGCACCGGGGGCGGCAGTTTGTGGATGTCCTGCGGGTGTTGTTAAAAAGATTTATTCTGAGGTGAGTTTGTCTTGTTCTGGGGTATTGTAAAATGGATTTTATTCTTTGCCGGCGCTTATCTCAGCTGCCGGATTATTTTGCCAAGGCTGGCCAGGTTTCTTTGGGAGATTGGTTTTACCCGAAAAAACTACCTGGGAGAGGAGATCCCCACTGGTGTAGGATTGCTCTTTGCCCTGCTGGTTCCCGGTTGGATGGGGTTAGGTGTTTTGTTGCGCTTGGACAATTATACAACACAGCTTACCAACGGCTTGGATAAGACCGTTTATCTGCCGGTAAACGTATTTCTCTTTTTATTTGTGGCGCTGGGGATGGCTTTTATTGGTTTTGTCGATGATGTGTTCGGAAACCAAGATGCCAAGGGTTTTAAGGGGCATTTCGCCGCCTTGCTTCACGGCAAAATTACCTCCGGCGCCCTAAAGGCGCTGTTCGGCGGAGTAGTGGCCGCCGTCTTTTCCGCTGGCCTCTTAGTGTTAAAGAGCGGTCAGGACCCATGGTATTATTTGGTTTATGAGTTTCTGATTAATCTTTCTTTAATTGCCCTGGCTGCCAACCTCATTAACCTGTTGGATCTACGGCCTGGTCGCGCCGGCAAAGCCTTTATCCTGATGTTGGTTTTCGTCTTCTTTTTTGCCAAAAAACCCGAACTGTTCGCCCTGATCGTCCCGGTCCTGGGCATTCTCCTGGCCTATCTTGACGCAGATCTAAAAGCCTGGGTGATGATGGGTGATGTAGGTTCGAATATGCTGGGGGGAATCCTGGGTGTGATGATGGCCGTCTGCTTGCACCCGACCCGCGGCAAATTGGTGGCCTTTTTCATTCTCCTGGGCTTGAACATCTTGTCGGAGTTCTGTTCCTTTTCCCGGCTCATCGAGCAAAACCGCATCTTGCGCGCCTTTGATCAGTTGGGCCGGCGGCGGCGCAACTGAAAGCAGGTGTGCATGTTTTCTTTGGTAAATCCCGCCAAATCTTTGCCGGCTGCAGCCGGAGCGTTTATCTGTGTTAACCCAGGCTAAAACCAGCCGGTTAAAGGCAAACAGGTGGTTGCGGCCTGGGTTGCTTGTTTGACAAAAATGATTAAAATGGATACAATCATAAGGCGTCATTGAGTAGAAAGGGGTGGAACGATGAACCGAGCACATTCGGGCGGTGGGAGCGAAACGGTTCAAGCTGTGGTCAGAGCCCTTTCAATCCTGGAAGCCCTGGCCGAAGTTGCTGAACCGATTGCCCTCTCGGACCTGGCGAAGAAAGTTGGCCTTAAACTGGCTACAGTTCATCGTCTTTTAGCAACCCTGATGTCCAAAGGCTATGTCACCCAGGACCAGCTAACCCTCCGTTATCAACTGGGAATCAAAGCCTTCGAGGTAGGGAACGCCGCTTTGGCTTCCCTTGATATCCGGGCAATGGCCCATCCTTTCTTAAAGCAATTGCGGGATGAAGTGAATGAAACCACCAATATGGCGATCTTGGATGGCGCTGAGGTAGTGTATATCGATCAGTTGGAATCCACTAATATAGTGATTGTCAAAATGTTTGCCCGGGTCGGGTCCCGGGGGCCGGCCTATTGCACCGGGTCGGGAAAGATGCTCCTGGCCGGGCTGCCCGACGACGAACTGCATCGCCTTGTTAATCAAATGGTCTTTCAGAGGTTCACCCAGAAGACCATCACTGACAAGGAACTTCTTATCAAGGAGATTCAGAGGATTAGGGAGCAAGGATATGCCATTGACAATGCCGAACGGGATGAGGGGGTTTGTTGTATCGCGGCGCCCATCCGGAATCACGAAGGACGAACCATCGCTGCTATCAGCGCCTCCGGGCCCACCAGCCGAGTCAATCCGGAGACTTACGATTGGTTCATTGCAGCGGTAACGAAAACTGCGGACAATATCTCTAAATGCTTGGGTTATAAGAATCCGGCCAAAACCGGTTGACAGCAGGGCAAGGACAGCCCTGTTTTTTTATTGCCTTGGTTGTTAAGAGAGGATGGCAAGGCCGCTGTTTTTTCTTGGGATGGCAGGATAATGAGGAGAAATGGAGAAAAATCTTAACACATCTCTTTGTTTCGGATATACCCACAGAGGAGACTTGGCAAGAAAACTAAAGGTGGCTGAGTTGTGTGTCGACTTACAAGCGGTTGGGCGAGATCCTGATTGAAAAACGGGTAATTCAACCATCCCAGTTGGAGGAGGCCCTCCGGGTCCAGGCGGAACAGGGTGGGCTTTTGGGCGAGATCTTGATTGAACTGGGTATGATCTCCCCAGAGGAGTTGGCTGCGGCCCTGGCGACACAGTTGAACTTAGATTTTTGCGCGCCTGCGGATGAGAAGATCAGTGACGAAGTATTACAAGCCATTACTCCGCTGCAGGCCCAAAACTACCGGGTTATCCCCCTTGAAGTCGGCGATGACTGGATCCGTGTGGCCACCGCTGCACCCCATCAGGTGTTGCGAATGGATCGTTTCCAGCGGGAGGTGGGGAAGACCGTCCGTTGGGCAGTGACGACGCCGGAGCAGATTGCCAAGGCCTTGGAACGTTATTACATGGGTCGACTCAACAGTGTTGACACGGTGCTGGCCGGGATGGATGAAAAGGAATATTCCCGTATTTCCTCCTCTACCGGGCTGGAAGTAACCGATTTGACCGCTGTTGAGAACTTGGCCAACGAGGCGCCCATTGTCCGGATGGTCAATCTGATCCTGGCCGAGGGCGTCCGGTTAGGGGCCAGCGATATCCACTTGGAACCCTTTGAACAGGAGATTCACCTGCGTTATCGGGTTGACGGCGTTCTTTACCCCCGCAATGCGCCCCCGTTAAGCCTATACCCGGCTGTTGTCTCCCGCTTGAAGCTCATGGCCGGGATGGATATCACCGAAAAGCGGTTGCCCCAGGATGGCCGCATTCGCGTACGCTTGGGCGACCGGGATCTGGATCTGCGGGTGGCGGTGGCCCCGACCTTGCACGGTGAGTCTGTGGTGATGCGGGTGCTCAATCGCCAAAGCCTCTTGCTGGACTTGGAGGAATTGGGTCTGACCGCAAATAACCTCAAGCGCTTGGAGCGTCTCATCCGGGTTCCCCACGGGATGATCCTGGTTACCGGGCCGACGGGCAGCGGCAAGACCACTACTCTGTATGCCGCCTTGTCTCGCTTAAATCAACCGGAACGCAAGATTATCACCGTTGAAGATCCGGTGGAGTATGAACTGAAGGGTGTGAACCAACTCCAGGTCAATCCGAAAATTAACTGGGGCTTTGCCCAAGGTTTGCGTACCATTGTCCGTCATGACCCTGATATCATTCTGGTCGGGGAGATCCGGGACCGGGAAACGGCGGAAATGGCCATTCAAGCAGCATTAACCGGTCACCTGGTCTTTTCTACCTTGCATACCAACGATTCTGCCAGTGCCTTTACCCGTTTGATTGACATGGGTATTGAAGAGTTTTTAATTGCCTCCACGGTGCGGGGTGTTTTGGCGCAGCGCCTTGTCCGGCGGATTTGTCCCGAGTGCCGTGTCAAGTATGAACCAACCCCCCAGGAAGCCTCATTGCAACAGGCGGAAGCGGGACAGACCTTTAAGCTGTATCACGGCAAAGGTTGCGAACATTGCAACGGTATTGGTTACCGCGGCCAATTGGGTCTTTTTGAATTGCTCATCGCCAATGAGGAGATTTCTGACCTGGTAATGAAACGGGCGCCAGCCTCCAAGATCCGTGAGGCGGGCATGAAAAACGGTATGCGGACATTGCGCCAGGAAGGTTGGGAAAAGGTCAAGGCGGGTTTGACTACCGTATCGGAGATTGTCCGGGTAACCTTTGAATAATAGTTTTTGTCCATGATGTTCAGGCCAATCATATTTGTATCATGCCGGTACGCTTACTCCGGTTAACTGCTTGGAGGGGTTGGATGGAATTTTACTACCGAGCTGTGCAACGTAATGGTACCATTGTTTCTGGTCAGCGAACTGCCCGGACCAAAGAACAACTCTTGGCGGCCCTTAAGTCAGAGGGCTTGTTGCCCTTGGAGGTGCGGGTGAAGGCCGAGCGGGTCCTGTCCTTATTCTCCCGTGTTTCCGGCCGGGAACTACTGGCTTTTACGCAGCAAATGGCGGGACTGCTCCAAGCAGGAATACGCTTGAACCGGGCTTTGGAGATCATTACTGACCTTGCCCGGGGTCGGTTGAGATTAACCATTACCCAGATCCAGCAAGACCTTAATGAAGGTTTGGCTTTCTCGGCGGCGCTGGAGAAACATCCGTCGGTTTTCAACAGCGCCTATGTAGCGATGGTCCGGGCCGGCGAATCGGCTGGCTTACTCCCTGAGGTGATGGCGCGGCTGGCTTCCTCAATGGAGCAGGAGCAGGACTTTAAAGGACAAGTCATCACCAGTTTGATGTATCCTTTCTTGGTCACCTTCGTTAGTATTGTTGCTGTTATCTTCATGCTGACAAATCTGGTACCCAGGTTTCAGACGGTCTTTAAACAATTGGGACAGGAACTGCCGGCCATAACTGCCATCGTGCTGGCAATCAGCAGGTTTTTGACGCGATATGGCCTGTTTTTGCTGATCGTCTTGGTTCTGGGTATTGTGTTATTAATCCGGTTGTTTCGCTCTTCTGCCTTTAAAGACCGTTTGGACCGGTGGCTGTTGGGTCTGCCGTTGGTCGGCAAGATCATAATTCAGGTGGAAACAGAGCGTTTTACCCGTATCTTGAGTATGCTAATGCGCAGTGGCGTTCCGCTTTTAAATTGTCTTCTCATCCTTAGCGCGGTGATGGGGAACGGCCATTTGCGGCAAGCCTTGACTGATGCGGCGAATTCCGTAAAGGCCGGGGAAGGCCTAGCCCGTTGTTTGGGTGACAAAGCCATTTTTCCGTCGATGTTGGTGGCGATGATCGGCGTCGGGGAGGAAGGCGGCAATTTAGATGAAATGATGGAAGAAGTGGCTAAAGTATATGCCAGGGAAACCAGGCAGTCCATCCAGAGGATTATCTCCATGGTTGGTCCGGTCATGACTTTAGGGCTTGCCGGTTTGATCTTCCTGATTGCCTTGGCCATCCTGTTACCCATCTTCCAACTGAATATCATGGGCTAAAATGAAGATAAAGGGTATGACAAGAAGGGGGAAGGACTGATGTCCGTGCAGAAGAAACGCAACCATGACGAGGCTGGTTTTACAATTTTGGAGATTGTAGTGGTTCTGGTGTTAATGGCTGCTTTGTATGCGGTTGTTATGCCTAACGTCGGTAAACGGATGGATATGGGAAAACAGAAAACAGCCGAGATTCAATTGGGTTTCTTTAAAAGTATGTTAGAAGAGTATCGTTTGGATAATGGAATGTATCCCACCACGGAACAGGGGTTGGAGGCTTTAGTAACGAAACCGACTATTCCGCCGATCCCGGAGAACTGGAATGGGCCGTATACCAACGATGAAGCGGGAATTCCCAAAGATCCCTGGAATAGACCCTATGTATACCGTTGCCCCGGTAACCACCGTCCCAATTCCTATGACCTGTTTTCCATGGGCAGCGACGGGAAAGAAGGGGGCACCGGCAGTGCGGCCGATATCACCAACTGGAAGAACACCAGTAAAGAGTAGGGGTTTTACCCTTCTGGAAGTTATTGTTGTCATTGTTCTTATCGCGGCGGTGGCTGGGCTTGTTTGGCCGGAGATGCATAGGAGTATCAAGAAGATCGAAGGGAAATCCGCCCTCCATCAGATCAAGCGGGATCTGGCCTTGCTAGCCGATGAAGCAAAGGGAACCAATCTTTCGGCCAAAATTGTTTTTACCCCCGGTTCCGGAGAATACCGCCTGCAATGGGGCGGGAAAAGCGTCAGCCGTTCTCTGCAAGGCCTGGTGTTTCAAGGCGAGAAGACCGTTGTTTTGACCCATAGCTCCACAGGGTCTTGGGTTGGCCCGGCTGAATTGGTTTTTCGCAATGCGGAGGGGAACAAACTGAGCATATCCACTGGAGCCATCGCCGAGGACCTGGCGAACACTTCCGGCGATGAAGAGGAGTCTGTCGGGGATGAACTGGATGAGTCGGATGATGACGGGGAATGGGATGAAGGGGCGGAAGCTGCGGATGAGATCCACGTTTCCGAGGAGGGTCTGTATTAACCTTGAGGAACGGGAGCAAAGGCGGAAGGGACATGAAGCAAAATGAGTCCGGCTTTACTTTAATTGAGGTTCTTGTGGCTTTACTGATTCTCAGTCTTGCCATGGGCGCTATTTTGGAGACGATAAACACGGCAATCCGGTTGCGGCAGAAGAGTGGCGAGGGCAATCTCTTGCCGGTTTTGGCCCAGAGTAAACTGGAAGCAATTATGGCTGGAGAAGAACGGGCCGAGGAGGGTGACTTCGAGTCCCCATGGGATATGTACCATTGGCGGCTTTGGCGTGAAGCCCAAGGAGACGGCATCATCTTATGGACCCTGCGTATTACCCGGAGGGAGCGAAATGGAACGGAAATTTATCGACTCTCCACGGCCAGGCTGGAACAGGATAAATCTTAGCCAAGGTTTTACACTGCTGGAAGTGATTTGTTCCCTGTTGATTGCGGGCCTTGTGGTGCTAACTGTACTGTCAATAGTGAACCAATCCTATGGTTTATGGCAAAGAAGTTGGAGCTGGGGCGAGGAGGACAGGGGGATCCGTTTGGTCGCCCGGACTCTTGAAGACTTTTGTGCCAACATTTTCGGCGGGAAGTTGCCTAAAGGAGAAAAAGAAGGCTTTGTCGGCGAGCCTTTCGAGTTCAGCGGGTTGTTGGAGGGCGAAAAAGGGCTGGCCCGTGCCGGGATGCGGTGGGACGCCCAGGAAAAGGCCATTTATTACTGGAGGGAGACCGACAAAGGCCTCCGGGAAAAGGTGATCTGTGAAAAAGTGGCTGAAGCTGAATTTAGTTATCTCCACCGGGAACGTGGCAGTTGGACAGAAAGTTGGACAGAACAGGCCCCTTTACCGGCTGCTATTCGCCTGCGTTGTAAGACGTCGCAAAAGACCATGCCGGCGGTTATTGTGCCTATCCAGAACGGCCGTCGGATCTCTGCACCGTGAGGTGAAAATGATGCCGGAACGGGGGGCTATAACGCTACTGGTCCTATGGGCGGTTTTGATCATCTCCGCCATGGCCCTGGCTATTGGCTACAACTTGGAGATGGACGCTCTTTTAACACGGCAGTTTCGTGAAGAAGCCCAGTCAAGACAGGATGCCCGAGCGATATTCTGGTGGATTGTGCATAAACTCCAAACGGACACGGACGATGTGGATACTCCGGACCAATGGATGTTTACCGAAGAAGATTGGAGTTCTGATCTGGGAACGCTCGCGGGTGAGTGTGCTGTTTTGGACGAGGGAAGCCGGATTAATATCAACACTGCTTCAGAAGTCATGTTGCATAATTTATTTTCCGTGTATGAAATTGAAAAAACCGTACCGCTCCTCTTGGACTGGCGTGATCCCGATGACGATCCCCGGCCTGGGAGTGTGGACGGCACCGACTATTACGGGAAAAGAAAGCCGCCTGTCAAAGTCAGAAACGGATTTATTCCCTTGCCCCAAGAGGTACGGCAGATTCGCCACGGGGAAAAGATTTGGCGACGGGTGCAGCAGGATATTACAGTGTGGGGACCTGCCAACCCCACCTTTATGGAGAGCGATGTTTTAATCAATATTATTGAAGCTGTGGACGAAGAGGGCAAAGAGTTAGATCCGTCAATCCGCATGGAGATTGCCAACAGATTTATTCTGCTGCGGAATGAGAACAAACTAAACGAACTGGAAGATTTGCTCCAGGTTCATCCCAAGATCAACAGGGAACTATTGGATAAGATCGAACCATACATAAGTTTTGAGGGTGTCTTGAACCCTAATTTTCTTTCGGACAGTGTGTTCTACGCCATATTAAAGGGGTGGAACCTGGAGGAACGGTTGGAGGAGGTTCTGGAAGCCCGGCCTTTTACCAGCAGGGATGTGTTTTCCTCCACACTACGGATGTTAAATCCCGAGCTTTCGGAGCGGGAGATCTGGTCTCTCTTTACCTTGGAGACGAAAATCTGGAGAATTCAAGTGACAACTCAGCCGACAACGACATCGCGTCGGCTGTGCCTCGAGGCTGTTGTAGAGAGGAAGCGGGAGGGCGAAGGCCAAAGCTGGAATATTGGCATTTTGAGTTACCGTGAATATTGGCTCTCCGCTGAGGAGGAAGAAGATGGCTAAGGAAATGGTAGGTTTATATCTCAAAGAGGATGGCTGGAGTTTGGCGCAACTGAGCGAAGACGCCAAGACCGTCCTGCATTTTCATGAACGGGAATGGCGTTTTGCCGAGCCGGAGGAACGGGCGACAGAACTAAGAAGTTACTGGCAGGAACATCAGTTGCCTAAACAAGTGACGGTAGCGTTTCAAGATCCGGAGGCCTTATGGAGTCTTTTGGAACTGCCGCCCCTTCAGGAGAAAGAACTGTCCTTAGCTGTTAAAAGTTCCTTGGAAGATATGCTGCCGGTCAATGGGGAAAATCTCTGGGTATACAGTATTGTTGGACAAAATGAGGACAAGCTGAAGGTTCTTGCCGGCGCGGTCCGGGCTGCCCTTGTCAATGCCTGGGTCAACATTTTGGAAGAAGCCGGATTGACCCCGGAGGGTTTTGTCTTAAACAGCCAGGCGTTGGCGGCTGCAGCCATTCAAGGTCAAGAACCCACTGCCTTTGTCCTGGTGGAGGATGCTTGGACCACCATTGGTGTGGCTCAACAAAACATGCCCATCTTTTTCCGGACTTTTGCCACCCCCCAAAATGTGGAGGAGTTAGTCGCGAAGATCCGTCAGGAATCTTTGGTTACCCGCCACGCCTGGCAGCGACAGGAGGGAGAAAATCCCCAAAAGATTAAGATCATAACCGGTAACCAACAACTGCGGAAAGGGGATTTTGAAGGCATTTGGGGGTTTTCCGGCGAAGAGATTGAAGTAAGCTACGGTTTTGGTCCCAACACCCCATCCTTGCTTGTGGCTAAAGGTGCGGCAATTCTCGGCTCTGTTAATACGGGGTTGTTGGTGAAACCAAGATTGCCTTTGGCAGAACGCCGGGGAAAAATTCAGGTGTTCTTAACGTTGGTTGCTTCCGTTCTGCTTTTAGGCGCAGGTTTTTGGCTGTTTATTAAGGCAAAAGAGACGAGGCGGCAATACCAAGTGGCGTGGATGCAGGAGAACGTCGGGCTGTGCCGGGAATTGGAACGCTTGGAGACCCAGACCGCCAAACTCCATGCAGAAATTGAGGAATACCGTAAATACCGGGGACAACGTAAGTATTATTTGGAGTTTTTGAGCCGGTGGCAGAAGATTGTCCCGGAAAACACCGTCCTGACCACGCTCACTTTAGACGGTGCACGGGTAGTCAATCTTTCCGGACAAACGCCTGCTTTTGCCGAGTTTTTCTCTGCCTTAAACCGGTCTGGCATCTTTAAGGAGATCAAGATTAAGGGCTCCATTATTCACAATCCCAATGGTTATGATGAATTCACCTTAAGTGGAGAATTAAAAGAGGAGGTCATCGACGGTGAAACTGGTTCCGGAAAATAAGACCTTCCTCGTAGTTGCCCTGGTGGCAATCCTCATTTTGGCGGGGATCAAATACCTGGCAAATGGGTCCGGCGAGACCACCACGGTGGTTCCAGGGATCCGGGGGAAAAACTTTAATGAATTGTTTGAAATGGTCAAAAGGGAAAAGGTAATTCGCGCACGTCACACCAGTCTCACCAAGGCCAGTGAAGAATGGGAGAAGGTTTTTTTGCATGGGGATCGCCTGGAGGCCTGTTTGGCTTTGTTAAAGTATACCGGAGAATGGGTGAAGGCGAGCGGGATGAAGAATGAAGCTACCAGGATGTTGATGGACATCCCGGAAAAAGGAGGATTTACCATGGTGGGCCTGGAACTGAGGGGCAGTTCCTCCTTTATAACCATCCGGGATTTTCTGGCCTGTGTGGAAAGGGCGCCGATTGTGATGACGGTTGAATATCTCCATCTGGAAAAGACCAAAGAAGATAAGGCCGTTAGGTTTCAAATCAGGCTTGTTGCGCCGACACTGCACAAGAAGGGGGTCGCTAAACCATGAGTCACATGATCAAGACCGCGACCCGTTGGTTGTTTTTCATTTCATTAATCTTCTTTATCAGCGGTCTGCTTTCGCTCTTCCGCAGTAAACCCCAGTTGGATGTGGTGCCGGTGGCCGCCGGCGATTTCCGTTATCCCGGCCCGCAGAAGCAAAGACCTGTGGCGAATGTGGCCAATATCGCTTCGCCTTTCTCTCCGGAGATGGAAGCTCCGGCGGGAATGGATGATGGGGCCATGGTTGATTCGCAATTGATCCTCTTTGGTACCTTAGCTGGAGAAAATCCCCGGGCCATTGTTGCGGAGAAGGCCGATCCGACGGTAACGCATATAGTTAAGTTGGGCGATGAAATTGCCGGGGAGAAGGTTATGACTATTGGGAAAGGATTTATTGAGGTTATGGCGCAGGGACGGAAGATCCGGGTGGAACAATAGTTTACGGACCGGTTTGCCGTGACGGGGGGATTGAAAGGCCCCAAATAATATGTTATTATATCTAAGCACCTCCCCGTAGCTCAGCTGGATAGAGCAACGGCCTTCTAAGCTGTGGGCCACAGGTTCGAATCCTGTCGGGGAGGCCATATTTTAATCCATAGTTTAGAAGGGAATATAGTTTGATTTGAATCCAAAATGGTAATCAACTTGGGAATCAACTATGGGTGATAATGTATCCCGGCAGTGAAAGCCGGGTTTTATTTTGCCTTTAAAAGATGTTTCTCCCGGTTCTTCAAATGCCCTTCTTATTGACCTCCGTGTTAAAGGGGTGATTAAAAACGATTATGTATAGATAAATTTAAATAAAGGACAAATGCCTTCTATTGACGAAAATCAAATATTAGTGTCGCAATGAGAACAGTT
>ERZ773359.47-NODE-47-length-131322-cov-99.326518_pt1 | contig 131322 bp, 117 predicted proteins | sample MGYA00374955_ERZ773359 | MGnify/ENA primary metagenome ERZ773359 (study PRJEB29098, sample SAMN04486028) | biogas fermenter metagenome | study: EMG produced TPA metagenomics assembly of the Biogas fermentation microbial communities from Germany - Plant 4 DNA1... | reverse complement strand
TAAATGTGGTTTTACCCTCTCAAACTTTGCCTTTGCCATGCTTGTCAGCCTCCCTAAAAAATTTAATAATTTGCCTAAATTGTTAATAAACGGACGTCTAAGACGCCGATGCTAAAAGCTTCTCGGCCACTTCGGGCGGCACTTCCTCGTAATGACTAAATTGCATTGTAAAGGTAGCTCGACCAGATGTCTTGTTCCTCAGCGCACTGGCATAGCCAAACATCTCCGCCAGCGGTACATAAGCCTTCACAACCTTAGCTCCTGATCGAGTGGTCATGTTTTCAATGCGACCTCTTCGTGATGACAGATCTCCAATCACATCGCCTAAATATTCTTCCGGAGTTACTACTTCTACCTCCATGATTGGTTCCATCAATACAGGATTAGCCTTTCTCATGGCCTCTTTAAAGGCCATGGAGGCAGCTATCTTAAAGGCCATCTCGGAGCTATCAACCTCATGAAAGCTTCCATCCACCAAAGAAACCTTGACTCCTATGACGGGGTACCCTCCTATAATGCCACTGGTAAGAGCTTCTTCTATTCCTTTTTGTATAGCTGGTATAAACTCTTTAGGTATAACGCCACCAACAATTTTATCCTCAAATTCGTAACCCGCATGTCCTGACATTGGTTCTATTTCGAGCACTACGTGGCCGTACTGACCTCGACCGCCAGACTGACGTATGAATTTGCCCTCTCCTGCCGCAGGTTTTTTGATCGCTTCACGATAGGCAACCTGAGGTTTGCCAACCCTCACGTCGACCCCAAACTCCCTTCTCAACCTCTCCACTATGACCTCCAAATGGAGTTCACCCATGCCAGAGATTATCGTCTGGCCAGTCTCGTGATCTATTGCAACCCTAAAAGTAGGGTCTTCTTCCGACATGGCAGCTAAACCCTTTGACAATTTGACTTGATCTGCCTTGCTCGCCGGTTCGATGGCTAGAGAAATCACGGGCTCCGGGATATTCATGCCCTCTAAAATTATGGGCTCTCTTTCGTCACATAGGGTATCGCCCGTTCGAGTGCTTTTTAAACCGGGTAGCGCTACGATCGTACCGGCTGGCGCGGACTCAATATCTTCGCGCTTGCTAGCATGAACCCTCAATATTCTACCGACACGCTCTCTTTTCTCAGTATTTGCGTTAAAGACCGTCATGCCAGTATGCAATGTCCCACAATATATTCTTGTATAAACCACTCTGCCCACAAAGGGATCCACCAGGACCTTGAAAGCCAAAGCTGAAAAGGGCCCCTTTGGATCAGTGTGGCGCACCACTTCCTCTCCAGTTTTTAGGTCAACGCCCTTTACCGGAGGAATTTCTAAAGGAGATGGAAGGTAGTCAATGATAGCGTCAAGCAACAGTTGAATGCCCTTGTTTTTAAGGGCAGATCCACAAAGAAGTGGAACCAACTTTAGATCGATGGTCCCAAGGCGCAATGCTTTTCGAATCTTCTCTTCAGAAACCTCTTTTCCTTCGAGGTAGGCTTCCATAATTTTGTCATCTATTTCAGCCAAGGCCTCTATCAAATGTTCGCGCCATTTTTGAGCCTCAGCCAAATATGCTTGCGGTATCTCATCCAACTCCATGCGAGTGCCCAGTTCATCTGCATACTCAATGGCTCTCATCCCAACCAGGTCAATAATGCCCCTAAAGGCATCTTCCGCGCCCATGGGCAATTGAATGGGAACTGGATTTGCCCCCAATCGCTCATTTATTTGCCTCATGACATCAAAAAAGTTAGCGCCAACTCTATCCATTTTGTTTATAAAGGCAATCCTCGGCACCCTGTATTTATCAAGCTGACGCCATACAGTTTCTGACTGAGGTTCCACCCCGCCAACAGCGCAAAATACGGCAACTGCCCCGTCTAGCACTCTTAGGGAGCGTTCAACCTCCATCGTAAAGTCCACGTGCCCGGGTGTATCAATTAAGTTAATCATGTAATCTTTCCAATAGCATGTAGTAGCCGCTGAAGATATGGTAATACCCCGCTCACGCTCTTGCTCCATGAAATCCATGGTTGCAGCGCCTTCATGAACCTCGCCTATTTTGTGGATTTTACCAGTATAAAACAATATTCGCTCCGAAGTCGTCGTCTTGCCAGCATCAATATGAGCTGCTATGCCTATGTTTCGAATGCTTCGAATATCTATTCCTCCGTCGCTCATGCTTTACAAATCACCACCCTGCATGATACCTGTTTCCTACCATCTATAATGGGCAAATGCCCTGTTCGCTTCCGCCATTCTATGTGTGTCTTCTCGTTTCTTTATAGCTGTACCTTCTCCTTTGTAGGCATCGATAAATTCCCTGGCCAAACATTCGATCATGGGAATTCCCTTACGAGACCTGGCGCTCTTTATAATCCACCGTATTGCTAACGCCTGGGCCCGATAAGGTGCCACCTCGACCGGTACTTGATAAGTTGCTCCTCCGACACGTCTAGGCCTGACCTCAACTAGGGGTTTAACATTTTCCAGGGCCTTTTCGAACACTTCATCGGGGGCAACATTAAGCCTTTTTCCAGCTTGTTCCAAGGCCTCGTAAACAATGCGTTCAGCAACGCTCTTCTTGCCGTCGTACATTAGACAATGAATGAACTTAGCTATGGCCTCGCTCTTATATAACGGATCAGGATCAACTTTTCTTTTTGCCACATGCGCCTTTCGCGGCATGACATCAACCTCCTCGCTTGTTCTTGGCTATTTTGGCTTTCTCACGCCGTACTTAGATCTACTCTGACGGCGATTTTCCACGCCGCCACAATCAAGTGCCCCGCGTATTATATGATAACGGACGCCCGGCAAATCCTTGACGCGTCCCCCCCGAACTAATACCACTGAGTGTTCCTGCAAGTTATGGCCTATGCCTGGAATGTAGGCGGTCACTTCAATACCATTCGTCAATCTCACGCGAGCCACTTTCCTCAATGCAGAGTTCGGCTTCTTGGGAGTGACGGTATATACCCTCGTGCAAACGCCTCTTTTTTGAGGATTTCCCTGAAGCGCAGGAGCACCAGAACGTTTCTTCTTTCCCTTACGGCCTTGACGTATTAGCTGATTTATGGTAGCCACAAAAGTCCCCCCTTTAGCTTTATTGAGCTTCCTTTGTCTGTTTATCCTTTAACAAACCGGCTACAGCCGCTGGTCTTTCAATGACACAAGCCCTTCCCAATATCTTGGAATTATCAACCCATTCCACGGGTATTTCCCTAATCTCTGCTTCCTTTAATATGGGTTCGATGACCTTTCTTTCGGCGTCACGTGCAAAAAATATCTTCTTGATCTCAGATCTTAGTAATCTACGTAAAACACTTTTGGCTCCTACGACGCGATCGCTTTCAACAAGCTCATGTAAGGGCATGACAAACCTCCTCTTAACGACATGAGCACCGTGGAATAATATCAACGCTGGGACTTTATGTCAAGTGGGGTCTTCCTTGCAGATCGACCCCATGATCGAAACAGACCTTATCATGAACGATCCACGGACACAGGTTCGTACGAAATTTCTCCCTCGGCTTCCACTATTTCAAAGTTGCGATTTGCGGCTGCTCCAGTGCCAGCGGGAATCAGATGTCCAATTATGACGTTTTCCTTTAAACCTCTCAGATAATCTATTTCGCCACGAACGGCAGCAGAAGCTAAGGCCTGAGCCGTTTGCTGGAATGATGCCGCAGATAGGAAACTGTCAGTTGCAAGGGCAGCCTTGGTGATCCCCAATAACACCGGTTTCCATATTGGCTCTTGGCGAAGCTTTCTCACGAAGATAACCCTTTGAATTAACCTTTCGACTTGAGAAAGGGCCAATATGGGTCTTACAACAATCTTTGTAGGTTCAACCTCTATGATGCGCTCCAGGACTTGTTGATTTATCTCCGTTCCGGCAGAAACCACTATATTGCCCAAATTATCCTTCACCGGTTCCAGCAAAACTTTGCCATAGATCTTCTCTGTCATCACGCTATGCAGTATCTTTTGCCTCGAGTAAATCTCACCGTCTGCTTCAATAGCTGTTGTTTTGCCCTCGATTATTCCGCGAACTATGCTGCCATCGACAATGGGAGGAATGTCCTCAGGTTCGTTACCACTTGAATCGATGACCTTGCTCAGCGAGCGTCCCCAAATCTTGCTGATCAAATATTCCTGAATTGCGTCGGATAGATCTATGGTCTCGGGTGCCTTCCATATTTTGATTTCCTTGATCGATTTTTCCTTCAACCTCAGAGCTATATCCTTCGTTAAGAGTGCATCCTTATGTGCAATGACCTCCCCATCGCAAAGGACATCTTCAGCCAAATAAGTGACATCGCAGAGCGAGAAGAGTTTATCGGTATCCAAAACCTGCAAGGGCTTTCGCAAATCTTGGGTTATAAGCGCAAGCTGTTTGATGGTTAAGGGGGAGTTGGCCTCAATGCGCACTCTGTCGCCTACTTCGTAGGGTTCAAGGAGCTCTAATCCCTCAAGTTCGCGCCGGAAAAGCGACTCTCCAACTATGACACGAACTAGTTCCCCTTCGTCTTCTACGATCAATTCTGTAAGCGCTGTGCCGGGTTGAAGCAGAATTTTTATTGCCTGTTCATCGAGTACTTCCCCTTTATATTGCGCCGCATGCTCTAAAGATCCCTTGCCGATAACATCTCTCAAAATCTTGCCCTTTAACAAGGCAACTGATTCATCCAGGCAACGCTGATTGTGGCTCTGGATTTCTTGAATTTCCTTTTCCAGCTCATCTATCCATACTATTTCTCCAACCACGTAAGAAGTATCACCTTCATCGGCTATGCGCACCTTGTTCACCGGAGCTACCTTACGCAAGATAACTTCAATATGTTTGTTGTTTATAGAAACTCCCTGGGACTTGTAAACCTCTTGTATTCCATCGACCAAATATGTATGAACGGCCTCGATCCCCTTTACTTCCATCAGTTGTTGCGGATCGATATAGCCTTCCGTTAAAATCTGGCCCTTTTTGACGATATCTCCTTCTTCCACCAAAAGCAGCTGGGCCGATGGCACATTAAATGTGGTTTTCTCATCCCCGCTATCCGAATGTATAACTATCTTTCTCTTTCCTCCCATATCTCGGATTTCAACCACTGTACCGTCAATTTCAGAAAGTAGAGCTATCTTTTTGGGCTTTCTCACCTCAAACAACTGTTCGACGCGGGGTAAGCCCTGGGTGATATCCTCTCCCGTGATCCTCACTCCGCCAGTATGAAACGTCCTCATCGTAAGCTGAGTGCCAGGCTCTCCTATCGATTGAGCAGCGACAATGCCCACGGATTCTCCTATGGCAACTGGCTTTCTCGTAGACAGGTCAAGGCCGTAACATCTCTGACATATCCCGTTGCGTAAGACACAAGTCATGGGACTTCTCACCCATATGCCTTCAATATTTGCTGCTTCTATCTTCTCAGCCCTGACTTGATCTATTATCTCGCCCGCTTTAACGAGTACCGTCCCTTCAAGCGGATGTCGCACATCTTCAAGCGCAGTCCTTCCGTATACCCTTTCGCTCAAAGGAATCACAACTTTGCCATCTTGAAGCAAGGGTGCTACAAATACGCCCTTATCGGTGCCGCAATCCTCTTCCAGGATGATCAAGTCTTGCGACACATCAACGAGACGTCTCGTCAAATATCCTGATTTGGCTGTCCTCAAAGCTGTATCAGCAAGCCCTTTTCTTGCCCCGTGGGTAGAAATGAAATATTCCAACATGTTTAGGCCTTCTCTAAAGTTCGACACAATGGGATAGTCAATGACTTTGCCCGATGGATCGGCCATAACCCCTCGAATGCCGGACAACTGCGACAGCTGGCTTTTACTGCCACGCGCTCCGGAATCCACCATCATCCGAAGGGGGTTTAGTTCATCCATGTGCTCCAATATGCAGTCTGCAATTCTTGCCGCTGCTTCAGTCCAAAGCAACTCTGTTTCCCTTAGATATTCATCCTCTGTCAAAATGCCCATACCGTATTGAGCATTCAGTTCGCTTTCCTTTTCCATGGCCTCCCTTACAATTTCTTCCTTCTCGGGAGGAGTGACGACGGAGTCTATATTCAAAGAAACGCCGCTTTTAGTAAACCATTTATAGCCCAAGAACTTGATGCCATCCAGCATTTTTACGAGATCTTCGTGTTCTACCTTATCAAAAGCCAGATCTAACATTGACCCTAAATCCTTCTTGGCTATTCGTCTGTTTATATATCTGAGCGATGGATGAAGCACGCTGTTAAACAAAACCCTTCCAGGAGAGGTTTCAATGAACTCTCCTTCCCACAGCATTTTGACCTTTGCATGGGGATGGACATTCCCGTGGTCAAGTGCTATAAGTACGTCTTCTATATCCTTAAAGGTCATGCCTTCTCCCTTTTGGCCTTCGACCATGGCTGTCAAATAGTATATTCCGAGCACTACGTCTTGTGTGGGCGTGACTATAGGACGCCCATGCGCCGGCGATAATAAATTGTGTCCTGCAAGCATCAATACTCTTGATTCAGCTTGGGATTCTAAGGATAAAGGAACGTGCACGGCCATTTGATCTCCGTCGAAATCAGCGTTGAATGCAGTACAGACTAAAGGATGTAGTCTAATGGCTTTGCCTTCCATGAGCAATGGTTCAAAGGCCTGGATTCCCAATCTATGAAGCGTGGGAGCACGATTTAGCATGACGGGATGATCTTTTATTATCTCTTCCAAGGCTTCCCAGATTTCATCTCTTCTGCGCTCTATTATGCGTTTTGCCCCTTTCACATTTGAAGCTATGCCCTTTTCTATCAACTTATGCATCACAAAGGGCCTGAACAACTCCAAGGCCATTTCCTTTGGCAATCCGCACTGGTACAGTTTTAACTCAGGCCCTATGACAATTACAGACCTTCCCGAGTAATCAACGCGCTTGCCAAGTAAATTTTGACGAAAACGACCTTTCTTCCCCCTTAGCAAATCTGTCAAACTTTTAAGGGGACGATTGCCCGCTCCTAGGACAGCTTTGCCAACTCGGCCGTTATCTATCAGGGCATCAACTGCCTCTTGCAGCATCCTCTTTTCGTTCCTTATTATCATCTCGGGCGCACGAAGTTCCTGCAATCTCTTTAACCGATTGTTTCGATTTATAACACGCCTGTAAAGGTCGTTTAAATCAGATGTAGCAAACCTTCCTCCATCCAACTGTACCATCGGTCGCAAATCAGGAGGAATTACGGGCAAGACGCTTAATATCATCCATTCGGGCTTACTATCACCCTTCCTAAAATCCTCGACAACCTGCAGGCGCTTTATCAGCCTGCGCTTCTTTTGACCCGTCGAATTTGCGGTTTCTTCTCTCAATGATGCAGCCAATTCATCTATATCTATTATCTTTAACAACTCTAAAATGCTTTCAGCTCCGATGCCAGCCGCAAAGTCCTTATCGTAAGCCTTACATAACTTTTGTTCCCTTTCTATTATGATGTCGCACTGTTCGAAAGGAGAATCGCTGCCATCGATCACTATATACGATGGATCTTCGACGACCACAGTTTCCTGCTGAGAAGCAAACCTTTCAGGATAATTTTTCATATATAGCTGCAGCTCCGACGCTGAAACTATGTCATCTTTCGAGAAGGGAAGGCGAACTGTAGCGATTACCAAAAAGGCTTCCTGATTCTTGATGGCCAACCTCTCAAATTCGACTTTTATGCCTTGCTTTTTAAGTCGTTCGATATCACTCTGGCTTGCTACGTCCCCTACCTTCAAGGTTGCACCCTCTTCGATCTCGGTTATAGTGTAAGCCGGCTCAACCTTAAAGAGGTCATCTCCATACTCCGTCCGATAACGAGATACTTGCTGAGCCGAGAGCACATCCCCATCCTTCAAGGGTAGATCATCAATGCTGGTAATGCGATAAGCCTCTTCTGCCTTAAACTTTGGATCATAATGCCTATGTATGCGCTCTTCACAGGCAGGGATAAGATCGCCCTTTTTGGCCAAATCAGGTCTTTTGCCCTCCATGACGACCTTGTATAAAAGCTCTCTTCTCCTCATGGGCGCAAAGTAAATTACTCTCTCCAAATCTTTGGCTGTCGTCCCCAAAAACAAGTTAAGCCTGCTCGGAATGCCGCGCAGATACCAAATGTGAACAACGGGACATGCCAGTTCTATATGACCCATCCGTTCCCGCCTTACCTTGCTATCGGTTACCTCCACACCACAGCGATCGCAGATTATGCCTTTAAACCTTGGCCCGTTGCGTTTGTATTTTCCACATGCACACTCATAACTCCTCACAGGACCGAATATACGCTCACAGAATAGCCCATCTTTTTCAGGCCTAAGGGTCCTATAATTTATCGTCTCCGGCCTTTTCACTTCGCCGCTTGACAGCTCTCTTATCCTTTCCGGACTCGCCAATCTAATTCGAACGCCAACAATCTCACACTTATCCATTTATGCATCATCCCCCTCAGGGTCAACCTCTTCCTCGCTTGGATTTCCAAAGATCCTGGCTTCCAATTTTACTTTCGCTTCTTCTTTCGCCTGTACTTCGACCGGTTTTTTCTCCGGCTCCTTCGTCGGATGTTTTTCTTCCTCCTCGGCATACTCTATGCTTTCGCCATCATATAGCACTTGCACGTCCAGCCCCAATCCCTGAAGTTCTTTTATCAACACTCGGAAACTTTCCGGTACGCCAGGTGTGCCTATATTTTGACCTTTAACGATGTTTTCAAAGGTCTTAAGCCGCCCTTGCACGTCATCGGACTTGATTGTCAACATCTCCTGTAAGGTATGGGCTGCTCCGTATCCTTCTAAAGCCCATACTTCCATCTCCCCAAAGCGCTGCCCACCAAACTGGGACTTACCTCCCAAAGGTTGCTGCGTGATCAAGCTGTAGGGACCAACGGATCGTGCGTGAATCTTGTCATCTACGAGATGAATAAGCTTAAGCATGTACATATATCCCACGGTTACCTTATTTTCGAAGGGTTCGCCAGTCCTACCATCGTAAAGGACAATGCTTCCGTCTCTCGTAAGATCGGGGAATTTGCGATCTCGAATTTCTTCAATATACTCACATATCTCTTCCACCGAAGCGCCTTCAAAAACCGGAGTAGCAACGTTCCATCCATTGTAATAGGCCACGAGTCCCAGCACAGTCTCGAGCACTTGCCCCAGATTCATACGACTTGGCACGCCCAGGGGATTTAAGACTACATCAACTGGAGTGCCGTCCGACAAATAAGGCATATCTTCGACTGGCAAGATGCGAGAAATCACGCCTTTGTTACCGTGACGCCCGGCCATCTTGTCCCCTACGGTTATTTTCCTGAGCTGGGCCAAAAAAACTTTAACAACTTCGTTGACGCCTGGGGGAAGATCATCTCCATATTCTTCTCGGGAAAGCCTTTTTACGGCAACCACCTTACCACCCTCACCGTGAGGTACACGCAAAGAAGTATCTCTAACCTCGCGCGCCTTCTCTCCAAATATGGCCCTCAGCAACTTTTCCTCAGGTGTTTGGTCCGTTTCTCCCTTTGGAGAAACTTTGCCAACCAGTATGTCTCCCGCCCTTACCTCGGCTCCTACTCGAATGATCCCTCTTTCATCCAGATTTTTCAGTTGATCTTCACCAACATTAGGTATGTCTCTAGTGATCTCCTCGGGCCCTAACTTCGTATCCCTTGCATCTAATTCATACTCCTCTACGTGAATAGAGGTGTATATATCTTCTTTTACGAGCCTCTCGCTCAAGAGAATAGCATCCTCGAAGTTGTAACCTTCCCACCCCATAAAGGCGACCAATACATTTCTTCCAAGTGCTAACTCACCCTGATCAACAGCCTGTCCGTCTGCAAGGAAATCACCGGTCTCAACTACATCTCCTTTTCTAACAACAGGACATTGATGTATAACTGTGCCTTGATTTGATCTCCTAAACTTGATCAAGGTATATGTATCGATTTCTCCGTCATCGGCAGTAACCTGGATTTTATTGGCGTCCACGTATGTAACGGTACCTGCCTTTTTTGCCAAGATACAAGAACCCGAATCCCTTGCTACCTTTTCCTCTATGCCAGTCCCAACCAAGGGGGCCTCGCTTTGTATCAGAGGAACGGCTTGTCGTTGCATATTGGATCCCATCAATGCCCTGTTAGCATCATCGTGCTCCAAAAAGGGAATCAAAGCTGCCGATACCGATACTATCTGCTTTGGCGTCACGTCGATATAGTTGACTTGTTCAGGAGGCACTATAACTATGGAGCCACGATGTCTGACGTGTACGTCTTCTTGATTAATTCGACCATTCTCATCGAGTGGAATGTTTGCTCTTGCCACGAAAGCCTCGTCTTCTTCGTCGGCCGGTAAATACACAATCTCGTCAGTGACATAGCTGTCCCTAACGACTCGTTTAGGCGACATTAAAAATCCGTATTCATTCACCTTAGCGTAGTTGGCCAATGAGGTAACCAATCCGATATTTGGACCTTCCGGCGTTTCTATCGGACATATCCTGCCATAATGAGAGGGGTGTACATCCCTGGCCTCAAACCCAGCCCTCTCTCTTGTTAAGCCACCAGGTCCCATGGCTGACAATCTGCGTCTATGAGTTACATCGGCCAAAGGATTAGTTTGATCCATAAATTGAGATAACTGACTCGAACCGAAAAATTCCCTTATAGCCGCTGAAATTGGACGTATGTTTATAAGGTCATGTGCAGTAGCGGCAGAAAGATCCGGTGTGGTCGTCATCCGGTCCTTTGCTATTCGTTCCATCCTCAGCAATCCGATGCGGATCTGATTTTGAAGAAGTTCGCCGACTGAACGCACGCGCCTATTGGCCAAATGGTCTATGTCGTCCTCTCGCTCTATTCCATCTCTCAAGTTAAGTATTCCCTTAGTTATCGTTATTAAATCCTCGATTGTGAGCAATCGAACCTCTTCGGAGATATTAAGTCCTAATCTTCGATTTAGCTTATATCTTCCAACTCGACCAAGGTTATAACGCCTCGTATCGAAGAAAAGTGAGTTAACGTACTCCTTTGCGTTTTCTACCCTTAGAGGTTCGTTGGGACGCATGCGCTTAAAAATCTCCAACATCGCTTCTTCCGAAGAGTCAGTCCCGTCACGTTCAAGCGTAGCGGGAAAAACAGGATCTACATTCCACAGCCTCACCTTCGTACGGCCGCTATCCCACAATTTTTCCACGTGTTCTTTAGTAAGGCGATCATTTTTAGGTATGATGACATGTCCTGCGTCATCTATGATATCCTCCGCTATCAGACGTCCTCTAACATCTTCCTCGACGAGGTCGAATTCCTCTTCAACACCGCCAAATGTTCTCAGCAACTCTGTGTTGTCTTTAATACCAAAAGCCTTTAACAATACGGTTGCTGGCACCTTGCGGCGATTGTCTATATTCACGGACAAGACGTCACCTGGAGTAAGATCAAATTCGAGCCAAGCGCCTCTATCGGGAATTATTTTAGCTTTACACACTTCCTGTCCCGGTGAACCCGATTCGATGCTAAAATACACACCAGCGGAACGAGCAAGCTGATTCACGACAACCCTTTCCGTTCCGTTAATTATGAAACTTCCCCTATCCGTCATGACAGGGAAATCTCCGAGGAAAATTTCTTCTTCTTTTATCTCACCTGTATTGCGATTTACAAGCTGAACAGTGGCACGTAACGGCATCGACCATGTCAGGTCCTTTTGCCTGGCCTCCTCTTCAGTCAAAGTGGGTGGGTCGATGTAGTAGCGCACGAACTCTATGACAAAGGATCCGTCATAACTTTCTATCGGGAAAATCTCCTCGAGCAATTCCTGAAGCCCCTGGGATTTCCTGTAATCTGGAGGAACATCCGGTTGCAAGAACCAACTATATGATTCATGTTGCAACTCGACTAAATAAGGTAGAGCAACTAGCTCCTTTGAAGGGCCAAAGGTTAACCTTTTGCGTTTTCTCCCCATTTTTACAAACTCCGGCATGGGAGCAACGACCTCCCTATATTATATGTTTTTGATGGGTTAAAAGGGAATAACTGCTTATAATGCAAGCGAAAATGATAACAGATGCCAAAGACTCTGTCAATATCACAAAATGACCTTTTCCATAATTTGAGGTAATTATGGATATTCTACGTTTCTGAAGGGATTTATGTATATAATTTAGACATGTAATGGTGGGCAGGGGGGGATTTGAACCCCCACAGGCATCACGCCCACTGGCTCCTGAGGCCAGCGCGTCTACCTTTCCGCCACCTACCCTCATTTCAACCACGTTCTAAGCAATTAGTCATTATACTATGTTTCATAACCTCTCGTCAAACTCAGCCCAAGGACGCTCTGTAAAGTCGATCCCTAATGGCTAAACCCAGTCCCTCCTTCTTTGGATAATCAGCAACGATTACTTCTACTCCCCTCTTTTCAAGGTATCTTAAAGCCATAAACAGCCCCCGAGCATAATGTTCGAGAGATTCAAATAAGATGACATCATCGCCCACGCTTGAAGGCGGTTTCCTTATGCCCAAATAACCAATCTTTTTGACTTCAAGCTCGGGCCAATCCTCGCCTTCCTTCCACAACAAAACCTTACAACTCGGTGCATAATGTCTGTAGCGGGTGCCAGGTGACCTCCTTTTTTCGTCTGTTCTTTCGTTTCGATTTAAGCCCTCAGGCAGTATTACCCTTTCGCCAAAACTCTCCAAGGCCTCAACGGGCAGTCCTCCCGGCCTTAAAAGCACCACCCTTTCTCCCGTAACATCGATGACTGTGGACTCGACGCCAACATCGGTTGGACCGCTGTCCAGTATGACATCTATCTTATCTCCCAGATCATCGTAGACTGCCTCAGCGTTTGTGGGACTGGGCCTTCCGCTAGTGTTTGCGCTAGGGGCGGCTATGGGTATACCTGATTTTTCTATTAACGCAAGCGCCACCGGATGAGAAGGCATCCTTATAGCAACCGTGTCAAGCCCTCCGCTTGTAATCTTTGGAACTATCTCTTTTGACTTCATGACCAACGTCAATGGGCCAGGCCAAAATGCCTTCATTAAGTTTAAGGCCCTTTGACTACAGTAAGCGATCCTTTGTGCTGCCTCCAGACTTGCTACATGCACGATCAAGGGATTGTCCTGAGGCCTTCCTTTAGCGAGAAAAATTTTTCTCACAGCCTCTTCATCTAAAGCATTTGCTCCAAGGCCATATACGGTCTCAGTGGGAAAAGCCACTAAACCTCTTTCTCTGATCTTTTCTGCGGCGAGCTTTATCACCTCAACGTCGGGATTCCATTTATCTACTTTATGCACGGTAGCTCTTTTCAATCAGTTTCATCTCCAAATACTTTTTTGCAAACTTCCAAGAGTTGGGGAAAATTGCCTTCAATAATGGCATTCCTGGATTTACGCGCAAGCTCTAACATAAAATGAAGATTGTGCCAGGTACATAACCTTGAGGCCAAGATCTCCCCTGCTTTGTGGAGATGACGAATGTAAGCTCGGCTAAAATTTTTGCATACGTAACAGTTGCACTCCGAATCTAAAGGGGAAAAATCTTCCCGAAGTTCAAGCCTTCGAACGTTTAAATTGCCCTTAGACGTCAAAACGGAGCCATTTCTCGCATTTCGCGTCGGTAGGACGCAGTCAAACATGTCCATACCCCTAGCAATCCCTTCCGTCATGTCAAGAGGATGGCCAACGCCCATCAAGTACCGAGGCTTATTCTTGGGCAATACTTGATCCATTAGCTCCAAGGTAGCATACATCAACTCCCTGGGCTCGCCTACGGCCAATCCGCCTATCCCATAACCAGGAAAATCCATGTCAACCAGGGCATCACTGCAATATTTGCGCAAACTAGGAAACACCGACCCCTGCACTATGCCAAACAAGGCTTGATCCTTCCTGGAATGGGCCTGCTTGCATAACTTTGCCCATTTTATGGTCCTAAAAGTCGCCCCTTTAGCTTCATCTTCGGTTATAGGATAGGAAGTGCATTCATCAAAACACATGGCTATATCACCGCCAAGCGATTCTTCTATTGACATGACTAATGCGGGGGATAAAAAGTGCCGGCTGCCATCCAGGTGAGACTGAAACTCAACACCTTCATCATTTACTTTGTTGAGAGAAGCCAGAGAAAAAACCTGAAAACCTCCGCTGTCAGTCAAAACGGCCCTATCCCACCTCATAAACCCGTGCAAACCTCCGGCTTTCTCAATGACATCGATACCAGGGCGCAAATATAGGTGATAAGCGTTGCACAAGATGATCCGAGCTCCTAACATCTCCAGTTCAAATGGCGCCATGGCCTTGACGGTGGCCTGAGTGCCAACAGGCATGAAACAAGGCGTCTCTATGATTCCGTGAGGAGTTAAAAGCCTTCCAGCTCTTGCTCCTGTATGAGGACATTCCGCAACAATCTCGTAATCAAAAAAATCGTAGTTTCTCATAAATTACCATCCTAAAAGACTGATCGAATTTTCCATTACAACTTTTGTTAACTCATCAAAAGGCATGCCCCGCAATGAAGCTATGGTCTCATAAACATAACTCACGTTGGCCGGTTCATTTACCTTTCCCCGCGAATTTTCAGGCGAAAGATAAGGAGAATCAGTTTCACAAAGTACCCTGTCCAAGGGAATGGACGCGGACACTTCTCTTAAGATTTCATTTTTTTTATACGTGATATTACATGCAAAGGAGATATAAAATCCCATATCGATTGCCCTCATTGCATGATCTTTGTTCCCCTGAAAGCAATGCAAAATCCCGCCCACTTCATGGGCGCCTTCCGACTTTAGGATAGCTAACGCCTCATCGTAAGCATCCCTTATATGACATATCAGCGGTTTTTTCAAGCTTTTGGCCCACTCTATGTGCTTTGCAAAGATATCCCGCTGGGCACTGGCAGGGGAGAGGTTGCGATAATAATCCAATCCCGTCTCCCCTATGGCGATGACATGTTCGTTTTCACCCAAAGAAATGAGTTCTTCAGGTATTACTCCATTTAACTCTTTAGCGTCATGTGGATGAACGCCAACAGCAGCGAATGTCCTTATCGAAGATATCTCCTTTGCCAGCGATAGGGCCTCAAAGCTTGAGGCCTCGTCAGCTCCAACTATCAACAAGCGACTTAAACCTCTGTCAACTGCTCTTGACAGAACATCATCGAGTCTTGACTTTAATGCTGGCATGTATATATGACAATGAGTATCAACTAGGGACACAACCGTTACAACTCCCTTAAATTAATATAGGCTCAATGCACGCGGCTTCCCAAGGGTATGTCTTCGTTGTCCACAGTAAGGAGCGCTAGTTGGGATCCGTCCGGAGACTCCGCGGCCAAAAGCATTCCATTGCTTACAACTCCTCGAAGCTTAGCGGGCTTCAAGTTGCATATCACCACAATTTTTTTGCCTACAAGGTCCTCTGGGGAATAAAATTCCTTTATACCTGCAACTATCATTCTTCGCTCATATCCAAGATCAATCGACAGCTTATAAAGTTTATCGGCTCCGGGGATGTGATCAACGGCAACGATCTTTGCCACTCTAAGTTCAACTTTTTTGAAATCATCGATCGATATCTCGTCTTCGTGTTCTCCGGGATCTGGTTGTAAGCCTTTTTTGGAATCTCTTTCCGCTTTTTCAACAGCCCATTTTTTTAGATCAATTCGAGGAAAAAGGACTCCCTTTTTGCTGATGGCCGTCCCCGCCGGGAAGGGCCTATCCATCGTTTCAAAGCTATCCATAGAAAGTTTATCCTTTAGGCCGAGCTGTTCCCATATCTCAAACGATTTTTCAGGCATAAAGGGAGCAACAAGAAGGGCAATGTTTTTTAAAGCTTCGCATAAGTTGTACAACACGTTGCTCAAACGATCCTTTTCGCCTTCCTCCCCCAATTTCCAAGGCATGGTTATGTCTATATATTTATTGGCCAAACCAATGTAAGCCCATATCTCCCTTAAAGCCTCATCATAGGCAAAACGAGACATGTAGCTGTCAAATTTTTGCATCAGTCTTTTAACTACTTCTTTTCCTATCTCAGCATCTTCCTTGGTGGGCTCAAGCATGGGTTCTGGCACAATTCCGCCAAAATATTTTACAACCATCTGTAACGTTCTAGATAGCAAATTTCCTAGATCGTTCGCCAAATCGAAATTGATCCTCTGCACCAACGCCTTTTCCGAAAAGTCTCCGTCCAAACCGAAGGACACCTCCCTCAGCAGGAAGTAGCGAAAGGGATCGACGCCGTAAATCTCGATAATCTCAAAGGGATCCACGACGTTGCCTTTGGATTTGGACATCTTTTCTCCTTCAACGGTCCACCATCCGTGAGCGAAGACCTGTTTAGGAGGATTAACCCCAAGCGCCAAAAGCATAGCAGGCCATACCACGCTATGAAAACGAAGTATATCCTTGCCAACCAAGTGATGCACTACGGGCCAATATTTCCTCCACCTTTGTTCGTCCTCAGGATATCCGCAGACAGTCAGGTAATTTATAAGGGCATCAAACCAAACGTACACTACGTGAGCATCATCGCCTGGTATTGGTATGCCCCACTTCAAAGTTGTCCTAGATACGGACTGGTCTTTTAGCCCCATCCTTATGAAGCTAACTATCTCATTGTAGCGAGATTCAGGTAAGATCGCCGTTGGATTATTCTCGTAAAACTCAAGAAGCGGCTGTTCGTACTTGGACATGCGAAAGAAGTAGCTTTCTTCAGTCATCTTTTCCAAAGGCCTCTTGCAATCAGGGCAGATCATGTCTTCGCCCAATTGACTTTTCGATACATAGGTTTCGCAGGGAATACAATACCAACCTTCGTATGTTCCCTTGTAGATATCGCCTTGGTCCATAAGTTTTTTAAAAATATATTGCACTACTTCGATGTGTCTTGGTTCAGTAGTCCTTATGAAGTCGTCATAAGAAATGTTTAGTTTCTCCCATAAGTTTTTGAAATTTTGGACGGTCCTGTCGGCCAACTGCTGAGGTGTCACGCCTTCTTTTTGGGCTGCCTGCTGAACCTTTTGACCATGTTCGTCAGTGCCGGTCGAAAAAAGGACGTCAATGCCGTGCATCCTCTTATACCTGGCCATCACATCGGCGGCCACCGTAGTGTAAGCATGACCAATATGAGGAACGTCGTTCACGTAATAAATGGGAGTTGTGATGTAAAAGCAACTTTCACGATTCATCTTTTTCCTCCTCCAATCTTTCTAATCTTTCTTGATCCAAGACGAATTTTCTGACTAGATTTTTCTTTATACCATAGCTTTCGGATAGCGTTTTTGCAACATCTTTTAGGAGCATACCACAATTTCGCAAATGGGTGGCCACTTTTTGCCAAGAGTCGTCCTCTTCTTTTTGAGATACATCTTGGGACCCATCCACCACAAGTGTCAGCTCTCCTTTTATTCCTTCAGCTTCTTTTAAGAGTTCGGACAGCAAGTTGCGGCGGCACTCCTGATGCAATTTGGATATCTCCCTGATCAAGGCAGCTTGCCTGTCGCCCCACACTCCGAGGATATCCGACAAATCGCGCTTTAATTTATGGGGGGCAACATAAAAAATTGAAGTAAAGGCAAGTTTTTTTAAAGAAGCTAAAAATTTTCTCCTTGGACCCCTTTTGTCCGGAAGAAAGCCCAGAAAAAAGAAACGATCCATTGGAAGACCTGACATGATAAGGGCGGGCAAAATGGCAGAGGGCCCAGGCAGTGCGTCAACTTCAAACCCTGCCTTTATCGCCTCTGATACCAAAATGTACCCCGGATCAGATATGCAGGGGGTACCCGCATCAGAGGTCAAAGCTACCTTTAAGCCTTTGCTCAACATATCTAGGACTTCTTTCGTACGATTTCTTTCGTTATGTTCGTGATAAGAAAGCATTTTGACCTTAATATCGTAATAGTTAAGGAGCTTCATGGTACGTCTAGTATCTTCACAAAGTAAAACATCTGCAGTTTTTATCGTATCAAGTGCCCTAAAAGTTATATCTTTTAAATTGCCGATGGGCGTGGGTACGACAAAAAGAGGCACCGTCATTCACCTATTTTGTAAGCCGAAAGAAGTTCGGGCGTGTAATTTCCTGATTCATCACAGATATATACAGGTGGTTCTATGCAAGCTCCCCTGCCAGTATTTCTTCTGGCCTCAACCAAGACTACCGAGGCCTCCCTTCCCGGCTTAGGGTACACGACTTTAAGTCTTTTAAGCGGCATCCGATTCTTTTCAAGAAAGTAGCAAAGCTCTGAGATGCGCTTTGCCCTCAATATAAGATAAAGTCTCCCCTTGTCCTTTAACAAGTAAAATGACGCCTTTATTACATCTTCAAGAGTGCAGGCGATCCCTTGCCTCGAGATGGCCAAATTTCGTTTGGGACTGATCCTGCTTCCAGAAATATCGTTATAAGGTGGGTTAACCACAACAACGTCAAAGGATTGGGTTGGGTAAAGAGCGTGTATTTTTCTTATATCCCCCACTTCAAACACCACGCGATCGCTAAGGCCGTTGATCGCCGCGTTTTCTTTGGCCATCTTTATCAGGTCTTCTTGAATGTCAATGGCCCTTATTACGGGGACGTGGGGCCATCTTTTAGCCAAGATCAAGGCCACTGCTCCGCTAGCCGTGCCCAGCTCAATGACATTGTCATCGTTTTTGAGTTTTGCAAACCAAGACAATAATATCGTATCTACAGATATGCGTGGCCCGTGCAAAGGTTGGTGCATCTTCAATTTTCCATAAAGTATGTCATCGAAAGTGCTCTCTATCAATTAAATCATTCCCACTCAGAAAGTTTTACGCTTATTACCTTAGATAACCCCGGTTCTTCTAAGGTAACACCGTACATTATATCTGCCTTCTCCATGGTCAACCTTCTATGAGTAATTGCCACTATCTGGATGTTTTGCGAATACTCCTCCACCAATTCAGCAAAACGCCTCAGGTTAGCTTCATCCAAAGAAGCATCAACTTCATCCAAGATAGCCAGGGGAACAAGAGCTTCCTCCATGGTCGAAAAAAGATAAGCTATTGCCGTCAGGGAGCGCTCACCCCCGGAAAGTTGAGCTAAACTTTGAGGACGTTTGCCAGGCGGCCTGGCTGAAATATCTACGCCTGAATTCCAAAGGTCAAATTCGTCACTCATAGCAAGACGGGCTTCGCCACCTCCAAATAACCTTACGAATATCGCGTTAAAACGTCGATTGATCGCGCTCAAAGCCCCCTCGAACAAAATACCAGCCTGCCTGTCCGTATCTTCTATCATTGATTCGAGCTCTTTTTTAGCCACACACACATCGTTATGTTGTTCAGACAAATAAGAAATACGTGCTGCTAATGACGCATCCTCGGACAAAACGCCGCTGTCTACGTCAAAAAATTGGGCGAGCTCATATTGTACCTTCTTAGCCTTCGTCTTAAGGCTCTTTATTTCTTCATCGTCGATGCAAGATACATCCTTTACTTCACTGCCATCCTCTTCTTCAAGCTTTGCCTTTTGTTCAAACAGGTTTTTCAACTTTTCTTCCAATAAAGAACTTTCAACTTCAAGTCTTTTGTATCGATCTTTGGCTCTTTCGCGCTTTGAAGATATCTTACGTGCTAACTTCTCGGCCTTTTCTATTTCTTTTTCTAACGCTTTTATCTCCTCTTCAAGCATCCTTTGCTCATGCCACAGATTTTTATAGACTGACGCATCTTCGGAAATCTTAAAACCGTAATCCCGGATTAAATTTTCGGCCTTAATCGCTTCCTTTTGCCTCGTAGATATGTAGCCCTCGATGGAGGACAAATCTTCCTGAACTTTCTTCAAAACATCCTGACGCCCTTTTATCCTCTCTTGCATCACTTCTATTTCTTTTGCCAACACATTTAAGTCATCCTGCAATTTATCGTTTAAATCTAACTCCTTCATTTCTGCAATTCCTGAAATAGCCTTTTGAAGCTCTAAACTATGCCCGCTCAAACATGAGATGCACTCGCGAATTTCTTTTTTCAATTTCGAAATTTCAACATCAAATCCGGCAATCTTTTTGCTGTCACTTTCTAGTAATGTCATTATTTTTTCTCTTTTTTCCTTAAGCTCATTAATTAAATCTAATTTTTCTTGAGTTTTATTTTTTAAAGATATTTCTTTCTTTTCTTCTCTAGTTAACGCAAGATTTAACTGTTTTGTTTCTCCTCGAAGGGTTTTAAGTGCGTCTATTTTTTCTCTCAAAGAATTTTTAAGATCTAACACATTCTTTGAGGGCTCGACTGCGCCGCCACCCGATATTGTCCCGCTGGGTAAAAAAACTTCCCCTCCTAAAGTAACCACGGGAAAGGCTTTATACATCCTTGAGATTTGAGCTCCCCCTTCATAATCACTTACGAGCAGTAAGTTTCCAAGAAGATGCATGACTCCCTTCTCCCACTTGGTATCGTAATCAATCAGTTCAATTAACCAACCTATCACGTCTGTTCCGTCAGGCAAGATATTTAGAGCTTTCCTCCGCGGATTGGCTCTATTTAAAGGCAGGAAGGTGGCTCTTCCCACGTTTGCCCTCTTTATATGGTCGATACACTTGAGAGCGCTGTCTTCGTCATGTACCAGTATCCAAAACTGCCTGCCACCCAAAAAGGATTGCAAGGCAACAATGTACTCCTTCGGACAAGATATAACATCAACAAATGCCTTGAAATCGACGTTTAGCTTTCCGAGCCTTTTGGCTGCCAATAGAAATTCCACAGGCCTGGGATAAGCCCCGGAAGCCAGCATGTCCTTTATTCTTTCGATATCAGAGCTTAGTTTGATCTCTTCTTTCCTTCTGGACTGCAACTCGGAGGCTAAATTTTGGACCTGAGCAAAGGCCTTAGAGCGCTCTGACGATAGATCCTCAAAGGCCTTCTCTTCCACATGTAAGTGGAAATCAATCTCCTTTAAAGTCTCTTCATATTTCAACAGCTCTTTTTGAATATTTAGCCTTTGGGCCACTAAATCACCGTAGCTTTTCCCCATAAAACGGATCTTGCGCTTTAAATCTAGAGCAGCTGCCTCATAATAAGCTTTTTTTTCGAGCAGTTTTTCCTTGGTTATAGCAAGCTCCTTTATCTTTGAAATCCGCTCATTTATCATCGATCCCAATTCACTATATTGTCTTTTCCTCGCGTTTAACTCGCTACTTAAGTCCTCGATGACGAACTCTAATTTTCCCTTCTCCGACTCAAGTTTTTGCATGGACCTACGAGCCACATCAATCTCTTTCTTCAATCGCAAGTAGAGGTCTTTTGTACTCTTACGTTCCAAAGATAAAGAAGACAATTTCTTCTTCAAATTTCTAACTTCTGCAGAAAGATTTAAAAGGTTTTCTTTATTTTCCTTGTACTTGATCTCCAGGGCCTTGACTTTTTCTTCAAAAAAATTCAAAGCCCTTTCCCAAAGTAAAACCCACATCTCTGCAGCGGAACATTTGCGATTTATCTCTGTTTTGTGCGCTATATGAACCTCAAGGTCACGCAAAATTTTTGCGTATTCAAGCTCCTTCATCCTCTTTGTAATATTTTCCAAGGAATCTTGAAGCTCTTTCTTTCTCGTAGCCTTTAACACCTGTGGGTGAATATCATTTCGCCTAAGTTTTAGCTCATCAATCAATGTTTTAAGTCTTCGTGCTTCCTCATCTACGCCAACAAGCTTTAAAAGCGCTTCTTCCCTCTTTTTGCGATAGGAAGCTATGCCAAATAGGAGTTCCAGGTTTTCTCTTCTGTCGTTGGGTCTTTGGTTTATAACTTCCAATACTTCGCCCTGGCTTATGAAGGCAAAATCAATCCCCTCTAATCCCAAACGGCGCTTTTCTTCTTCCATTTCATAGAGTCTGATCTTTTTTCCATCCACTATAAAGGTGGAGCCATTTTCATCAAGTATGCGCTTGAAGATTCGTGATTTACCATCATGTTTAGCCACAAACGAAACCCATGCTTCCTTGGCCGGTGGCCACGAGGGACTTCCTTGAAAGAGCAAGTCGCTTTGCTTTGAGATCCTCAAGCGGGTCGGAGATTGTTCTCCCAATACCCATCTAACAGCATCCAAAATGTTGCTCTTCCCGCTCCCATTTGGACCCGCAATGACGGTTAATTTCCTCGATAGCAATATTTCTACATGCTCTCCGAAGCTTTTAAACCCATTAAGGGCGATGCGCTCTATATACAACGAGATCTCCTTCTTCTTCAAGCAAGTTTATTTTGTATAGAGCTTGATCTAGGGCGCCTTGAAACTCTATTCGATATTTATCCCATGCCAGATCCTTTGATCCGACGATAAATATGGCTCGTCCAAGTTCCTCGACCCATTGGGACAAAAAAATTTCGCCGATATAGCATGCTATCGATGGATGAGCTTCTAGTATTAAAGCTTCCGTCCTGCTTGATAATATCACCTTGCGCATAAAACGCTTTATATCCATTGCGACTACGTCTTCTTTTAACACCCACCCCTTCGTGGAACAAAAAGGGCAAGGCCTGGTCATATAGGTTTTAAGGTCAGGCCTTGAGCGTTTACGAGTGATTTCTACCAGGCCAAGCTTCGTTACGCCGTAAACTTTGGATTTGTGTCTGTCTTCTCTAAAAAGCTCCTCCAGGCAATCCAAAAGCTTCTGTTTGTCTTCGGAATAGTCCATGTCTATGAAATCGACGATGACTATGCCTCCAATCGCTCGTAGTCTCAGCTGTCTTGCAATTTCTTTAGCCGCTTCAATGTTCGTCTCTAAAATTGTATGTCTCAAATCGCTGGTTCCCACATACTTGCCGGTGTTAACATCTATTACTGTCATCGCTTCCGCTTGATCTATAATCAAAAACCCACCTGACGTAAGCCATAGCTTCCTTTCTAGGATGGCGCTGATCTCTCTTTCTATGTCGAAATACTCAAATATAGGAATATTTTTACTATACAACTCAACAGTAGGATGAGTTTGATTGGCATATTTAGCCACGTAATCCAACACTTGCTCGTGATGATCCGGGTCATCAACTACTATCCGAGAAACCCTTTCATCTAACTCGTCCCGAAGAACTCTCCCAAGCAAACCTGTATCGCGATATAAGAGAGAAGGCGTGGGCATTTTGGCGGCCAGATCCATTATTTCCTGCCATAGACTTAGAAGCTCATCAATCTCTCCTTTTAAAGTTTCCCCGTCGATCCCTGCCGCTGCAGTACGAATAATTATTCCAAATCCTGGAGGCACGGATTGCTTGGCTAGTCCCTTCAGTCGCTCTTTCTCGCGAGCATCGTCAATGCGCCGAGAAACCCCCACCTCGCGAGCGCAGGGTAGCAATACAACATATCTTCCAGGCAAAGATATACGAGCAGTGACCCTCGGCCCTTTGTCTTTTCTTGCAACTTTTGTCACTTGAACAACTATTTCGCCATTGGGTTTCACGTTGACGTTTTTTGCGTCATCTAGATACAAAAAGGCGTTTCTTCCCTCACCTAGGTTTACGAAGGCTGCGTTGATTCCGGGAAGGACATTATCGATCCTAGCCTTATATATTTCGCCCGCTCTTTGCCTTTCCCACATCCTTTCAGCAAAAAGCTCCACTAAATGCCCTTCCTCTAATATGGCAACTCGAGCTTCTTCCGGGTCTATGACGTTTGCTATGATATTTTTATCTCCGTTGTTCAAAAACACTACCTCCTAAAAACGGAAAAGTCACAGAAGGGAAACTACGACTTGTGCATGAAATCTTCCAAGTTTTGTCCTCACAATTCTAATGTCCTTCCAAGAAGATATAACTCCTCTTTCAGAAAGTACTTTGACAAAAAGGGTAGGACTTGCCTGATAGGGTCTCAGGAGCACTACCTCTATGCTATTTTCAATCGATGGAGCAATCCTAGCCCATTCGACGGACTCTTTTAAAACACAAAGGGCAGCAGAGGCTTCTTTCATTGACCTAAACTGTAGTATGTACTGAGCGGCGTCACACAATTTGCTCAAAGACCTGCCTTCTGTATGGCAGGCCTTTGTTACTTTCAAGCCTTCAGGTAGACATTTGTTCCAAGAAGTTAAATCAGAAGACGTCCATTGCTCTAGCCAAAAGTCCGCCAACTCACACAATGAAAACACCCCGACCGGCAAAGGAGGACCCAGGCTTACCTTTGGATGGGGAGACATGCCTTCCGTGAAGACCTGCCTTAGGCCTGCTCTCCTCAAAGACCTTGAAAACAGGGTTGGCATTTCCACGTGGGGGACGAAACATACCGTGCCAGTCTTTTCATAGGTGATCCTAACTCTCATGGTGCACCCTCATCTACAAAACACAACCTTTGCAAGCCACATTCGTTACAACTGCTCCACCTACAATCCTCGGTCACTTCTCCTTTTAATGCCTTAGTTCGCTCCAACCATAAAAATTCTTTCGTTACACCAACATCTATATGATCCCAAGGAAGGACTTCATCGTAAGAAAGTTGTCTTGCCGTTATTTTGTAGGGATCTACTCCGCAATCTTCTAATGCCCTTTGCCAAAGAGAAAACTTAAAGGTCTCTCCCCAGCCATCGAATCTTGCCCCATACTTCCAAGCCCTTTCTATGACGTCGCCCACCCTTTCATCACCTTTTGCTATTACCGCCTCGATAAAACTTTGAGTAGGTTCGTGATAACTCACCGATATGTTTCTCTCGTGGAACCGGCTTTTAATCCAAAGCCCCTTATTTTTAAGCTCATCTATAGAATCCTGGGGCTCCCACTGGAAAGGGGTATGTGCTTTTGGTACAAATCCAGCTATCGAAGCCGAAAGGGAAGCCCTTTTATTAAAGGATCGACCAATAGAATAAGCGAGCCGTGTAACATCAACTATGCCTTGAAGATCTTCATCTCTTTCCGTGGGCAACCCCATCATGAAATAAAGTTTAACCCTGTTCCATCCTGCTTCAAAGACTGTCTCCAACGTGTTTTTTATATCCTCTTCCGTGACGCCCTTGTTTATTACGTTTCTCAAGCGTTGAGTCCCCGCCTCCGGGGCAAATGTAAGGCTCTTTTTCCTCATGTGCTCCAACTTTAAAGCTATATCGACAGCCTTTTTATCCATCCTCAAGCTTGGAAGGTTTAGGACCGCCTTGTTTTCTGACAGAAAGGGGCTCAAATTATCCAAAACATCCTTAAGCCATGGATAATCACACGTTGAAAGAGAAACTAGACCCAACTCTTCGTAGCCACTCTTGGAAAGAATTTTTTTCGCTAACCGGCACACCTCTTCAGGTTTTCTATAGCGCACCGGCCTGTAGATCATCCCTGCCTGGCAGAACCTGCAACCCCTTGAGCAACCTCTGAAAACCTCGACCGAGGCGCGGTCATGTACTATTTTATCCGAAGGCACAATACAACCTTCCGGAGCGAATGCCCTTTGTAAAGACAGTATTCTTCTTTTAACGCTTTTATTTGGGCCGGAAATCATGGGCACATAGCATCCGTCGATCTCGGAAAGCAACTTCAATTTTTCATGCCTCTTCAGTAAACGACTCTCCGACAGAAAAGTTAAGAGCTCTACAACCAACTCCTCCCCATCGCCCATGCAAAAGACGTCGATGAAAGGAGCGTAAGGCATTGGAGCCAAAGCCCCCGGACCCCCCGCGATGATTATTGGGTCACCTTCGCTACGATTCACAGAACGCAAGGGAATGAAGGACAAATCAAGCATAGTCAGGATATTGGTAGCATTCAACTCATACTGCAGAGTAAAACCAATGACGTCAAAACTTTTCAGGGGACGTTTCATCTCCAAGGATATCAAGGGTTCTCGGTCACTTAAAAGCAATTTTTCCATATCCGGCCAAGGAGCATAAACCCTGTCGACGTCGGCTATATCAAGGGATTTAACTAAAAAATATAAAATTTGATAGCCCACATAACTCATGCCTACTTCATAAACATCGGGATATGCAAGACAGAGGTTGATTAGATCTTCCTTGCCACTTTTTGGCGGCAACGTTCCCCATTCCTCTCCTATATATCGCGAGGGCCGCTTCACCTGGGTAAGATAATCCCACCGTCTATCCCAATACAAATCTAACGAAAGATCTTCCACTTGATCCCCCTCGCAAAAAGCCAAAATTTTTAACTACTCATATCTTTTAGGGTAATCTAGGCAGGCGCTCAAAAGGAGACCTAAAGCGCTGCTTATCGCAATAAGTGAGCTTCCCCCATAACTCATGAAAGGCAGAGCAAGACCCGTCACGGGCATTAGTCCCACGCTCATGCCCACGCTCTCAAATACATGGAAGATAAGCCAGCCGGAAAAGCCGCCGGCAAAGATTTTAACTCTCACATCCTTGCTTTTTAAAGCTATAAGAACGATCCTCCAGACTAGAAAAGCAAATAGCGCAAGCACTACTAGGCTGCCTATAAACCCAAATTCTTCGGCAAAGACACCAAATATAAAATCAGTGTGCGGTTCAGGCAAAAATTGCAGTTTGCTTTGTGTCCCCTGCAAAAAACCTTTTCCGAAAATACTGCCCGAACCGACAGCTATTCGAGATTGAATCACATTATACCCCGCACCTAAAGGGTCAAGATTGGGATTTAAAAACGCCAAGATTCGAAGCTTTTGGTAATCTTTAAGAAACGTCCACATTAGAGGTAGGGCAGCAAGGCATAAAGCAAACATGACCGAAAAATATTTTTTTGGCGAACCGCATGACCAAAGACAGGACAACGTAATGACGCCATAAACTATTGACGTGCCCAGGTCGGGCTCCAACAGGATCAACACGCCGCTTGTACCAGACAGTGCGAAAACTTTTAGCAATCTTCCAGGGGTGTTCGCCCCTTCCCGAGCCAAAAATCGAGCCAGAGTTAAACATAATATAAGCTTGCCTGCCTCGGAAGGCTGAAGGGCAAACTTTCCAACGTAAAGCCATCTATGCGAGCCGCGCGTTGCGTCTCCTAAAAACAGAAGCGCTACCAAAACAAAAATGAGTCCACCATATAGAAAGTAAGACCAGTTAAATAGCCTTTTTACGCCGAAACAAAAGAAGACAACCAAAGAAACGGCAGCTATGAGGCCATTAATTAACTGCTTTTCGACAAAAGTAAACCCTTGCCTGTAGGTTGCACTATATATCGTTACAATGCCAAGGACGTACAATATTATAACAACTAACAGAAGTGGCAAATCGATCAAACCAAATATTTGGGGCAATTTACCACGCTTAACCATCTATTGCTTATCTATTTTGCACTTGATAAATATCTTTTTACGTTTTTAACAGGTATATTTGCCACCAGGGCAACAGCGCGGTCTTCCTTTTCAAGGCCTAGCTCGATGCGTTCATCATCCACTTCAAGATAGTTGCATATAACTTTTATCAGCTCGGCTCTCAATTGCTCCAACAACTCTGGAGCAAGATCGGTCCTATCGTGAATCAAGACGAGCTGAAGGCGCTCCTTGGCTTGATTTTTTGTCTTATCCTTTCCAAACCATCTTTCCAAAAAAGCCATATTCCATGCCTCCAAATTTACGTCTAATAATTATAAAGCTAGAGTCCCAAAAACTTCTTGATGCGCCCCAACATACCCTTACTGTTCACGTACTCAAGCTCGTCGAAGGGTATCTTTTCGCCGAGAAGGCGCCTGGCGAGATTGCTAAACGCCCTTGCAGCTGGACTTGTGGATTCTAACGTCAAAGGCTCTCCTTTGTTGGTGGAAATAATCACCGTTTCATCCTCAGGGACGATGCCAATCAGGTTGACGGATAGTATTTCAACCACATCCGATATGTCTAGCATATCACCCCTTTTGATCATCTTCGGGGAAAGCCTGTTGATGACCAAAGAAATGCTCTCTTTTTCCATGGATTCCAGAAGTCCAATGATGCGATCGGCATCCCTCACGGAAGATATCTCAGGAGTAGTGACGACAAGAGCTTCTTGAGCCGGAGCTGCAGCGTTTTTAAAACCGCTTTCTATACCCGCCGGGCTATCGATGAGGACAAAATCAAACTCGCCGGAGAGCATGGAACAAATTTCACACATCTGCTCCCAGGTTACTGCATCCTTCGTCCTTGTCTGCGCTGCAGGAAGGAGATATAAATTTTCGATTCTCTTATCGCGAACCAGAGCTTGGTTTAACCGACAGGCTCCTTCAATGACATCAACAAGAGTGTATACTATTCTGTTTTCAAGACCCATTACCACATCCAAGTTCCTTAAACCGATATCGGCATCGACAGCAACGACTTTCATGCCGATTTTAGCCAGTTCAACGGCAAGGTTGGCAGCCGTGGTAGTTTTACCAACCCCCCCTTTGCCCGATGTTATAACTATAGTTCTCGCAGCCAATGCACCCGCCTCCCTGAAACGCTGACTTTAAATTTCTTTAAAAATTAGCGTGTTTTCTTGAGCATAAATCAACGTGGATTTACTCCAGTAGGAGCTGTTTCTCTCGATGCTACTATATAACTTCCCTATCCTAACTTGATTTGATTCAAAGACCTTTGCCAAAATATGTGCCTCTTCATCTCCTTGACAACCTGCATGAACAACTCCCTGAAGCTTGCCCCATATCCAAATATTTCCCGATGCCCAAACTTCCGAGCCGTCATTTACGTTTCCTATGATGAAGACATCGCTATCATGTTCTACTTTCTGTCCAGACCTTAGTGATTTATATATGAACAGACCTCTGCCCCTAGAACCTTTATAACTTGGATACTCCTCTATGCAAAACCCAGCCGTTTTCAAAATTTTTCTTGTCTTGGGATCATAGGATCTCCATACAACATTCTTTGCTCCAGAGGGCCAAACTAGGTTCCTTAAAATAGCAATAATTTCCTCTTCGTCGCTTTCTCTGCCTTGAAGGTCAATGACCAAAGAACAGTCATACATTATGCGACCGCTTTCCTTCAAGACTTCATCACACATCTTTTCGATCTTCATTATACCTTCATCTTCCGGGAAAATACAACGTATGCCTTCCTTTGTACCCTTTAAAAGGATATGCGACTCCATGTTCACTCCCCTCTTTCATTCAACAAAAAGGCCAAAATCTCTCCCGCAAGGGGAGCCACCTTCCTGCCTCCTGATTCTCCTTCCTCAAGCAAGACAACTGCCACATATTTGGGAGAGGCGGCAGGAGCATAACCAACGAATAAAGCATCGTTTTTATTCCGCGACGTCTGAGCTGTTCCTGTCTTACCGGCTATTTCAACCCCATACCTTCCGGCCGAACGCCCAGTGCCAGCTTTTACCACCTGCTCCAATCCTCGCCTAACTACGCTTAAAACTTCTTCATTTACTGATATATATTCCCCATCGACCGCATCTGTTTTAAGCAACCTGGGCTTAGGTAAAAATCCACCATTCGCTATACTTGCATAAGCCCTCGCGAGCTGTATCGGCGTAACCAACACAAATCCCTGACCGATAACATAATTAGCAGTGTCACCAAGATACCACGCCTCGCCAAGAACTGTCTTTTTCCACTTACGTCCAGCCAGGTTTCCGGGGACCTCTCCAGGCAATGGTATCCCCGTAATTCTACCAAAACCTAACTTGTAAGCCCACTCGGACAATACGTCAATTCCCAATTTTAAGCCGAGTTGAAAGAAGAAAACATTGCAGGAATCCCTTAGAGCACCTACGACGTTTTCGGTACCATGCCATTTAATGCAACGAAATCTCCTATTGCCCACCTCAAGATAGCCTGGACAGTACAGCTTAGTATTTTGTGTGATTACACCTTCTGACAGTCCGGATATTGCAGCTACAATTTTAAAAGTAGAAGCTGGTGAATAAAGACCACTTATGGCCCTATTCATCATGGGATAGGAAGTGTCTTGGGTCAAGGCTTTCCATTCAAAATCCCTCAAGCCCCAGACCATAGGATTCGGATCATATGAAGGGGTCGAATAAAGCACCACTACATCACCATTGTGTATATCCATCACAACGACAGCTCCACGTTGATCCTCCATTAAAGTTGAAACTTTTTGTTGAGCTATCAAATCTATGGTAAGTGAAACGTTTTCGCCCTGCTTCGGCTGCTTTTGGTCCAATTTGCGAACCAGCCTTCCCCTTGAGTCCACCTCAATGGCTTCGCCACCCGGTTGTCCGCGCAAAACTTTTTCAAATTCCGCCTCAACTCCCGCCTTTCCAATTTCATCGCCACCCTGATACCCTTCGCTGCCATATTTTTTTAACTCTTCTTTATTAATGCTCCCGATGTAACCTACAACGTGCGCTACCACGTCTCCTGCCGGATAAACTCGACGCCATTGGAAGACGGGAACCAATTCCTGCGGAAAGTCGGGGTCTGCCACTATGGAAGCCATTTGAGCAAGCGTCAAATTATTGACCAAAGCCACCGACCTGTAGGGTACCGTGTATTGCCCTTTTAACATCTCTTTGAGTTCCTCGGGAGTTTTGGTGATCCCGTGTCTCTCGAAAAAAGAAGCAATCCTTTCAATAGTTTCATCCTCTTGAATGGCGAGCGGATAACCTTGGATCGAAAAGGTCCTCAAACTTACAGCTAAGGGAATCTGATTTGCATCATAAATGGTTCCCCTCTGTGGAGTAAGTCTGATTACCCTCAATCTATTTTCAGTGGCCAGTCTAACGTAATCGTCGCCATGCAATACTTGAAACTGAAACAGAGCAACTGCCAGAAGAATAAGGGTGCCGAAAAGCAAATACATCCAAGACGAGAGGCGTTTATCAATTATGATGGGACGATCAAGTCGCTTCAATCAGTCCATCTCCTCGCGTAACAAATGGGCATGTACAAGCAGGCAAAAGATCAGTGCACCTATTTGCTTAGCTATAAAGGAAAAACCTGGAAATAAGACCGTATTGCGGTATAATATCAACTCAATAAGAGAAGCACAAAGGTGTACCGAGAAAACGAGAAAAAACGCCACAGCGGGAGTCTTTGCAGCATGAGATACTGCTCCCCAGGCTATTTTAAGGACGATCAAGCATCCAACGTACAGCATGGAAGTAAAACCTAGAGGAGCACCCCACCGCGCATCCCACAAAAGCCCACCGATAAAAGCGGCTACCAAGATTAAAACCTCGTTATAGCTTTCTTTAGTAAACAGCATCCCCAAAGCCAAGATATACATATCCGGGACAGCCATAAAAGGGGTTATGAGGGCCCTCAATAAGTCCTGTGCAATCCATGAAATAACTATAACGAGCCACAAAGAAGGCACCTACATTACCTCCAAAATGGTGACTCTTCTCAACCGTGAGAAATTAACGTTTGGCTTTACCTTGTATGTCGTAAAATCCCCTACACTCATGTCCTCTTGCAGGCTTTCGATGGTGCCAACAAGTAATCCTGGAAGGAAGTTGCCCATAGCAAAGGCCGTTGTTACTTGTATATCGCTTGGCAGTGTAATATCTTTAGGCATGTAGTGTAAAATCATTTTGCCCTTACCATCACCTGAAAGCACGCCAATGTCTCTCGTATCATCGACAACTACAGGTATCCTTAAATCGGGCGAGGTTATAAGCTCAACAACGGATGTCGTGTCCTCGACCAGAAAAATTCTCCCCACAACATTTTCCCCGCTCAGTACAGGCATGCCACGCTTTACACCGTCTTTTCCTCCTTTATCGACAGTCATATACCTCCACCACCAACCGGGATGCCTGTAAATTATCTTCGCCCTCAAAGCATTGCTATTTTCCTGAGAAGGAAGATAAGCCTGTGCAATTGCTTCATCTTGCTGTTCTCGCAACTTGTTGAGCTGCAATCTTAAGGCGATGTTCTCCCTTTGAAGCAAGTTTATCTCTTCTAAAAATGCTTCTTTTCCCTTGCTAATAATAAATATACTTTCGACCGTATCTCTGAGCACCACGGCGGGTAGCTCCAAGTACTTCGCACTCTTGTAAAATGTATTTCTAATTTTTAGGTCGAAACCGGTATTATACTCAAGTGCTGCCATAAGCACCATAGAAAAAGCCATGAGAACTATCGCGACTTGCCAGAACTCAGCTAACTTCCGATTCCGCACTAGGAAGTAGCACCTCTTTTTTGAAAGTTATTTTTATGACTTAAACAGAAATCAAAACTCGTTTCATCTTTTCCAACTCATCCAAGACCTTTCCAATCCCTAAGGCCACAGCATAAAGCGGCTGTTCGGCACACATTACAGGGATATTTAAAGACAGCGAGAGTCGTTTGGACAAGCCCTTTAGCATGGCCCCTCCTCCGGTCAAAATTATTCCCCGCTCGACGATGTCCCGGACTAGTTCCGGAGAGGTACGCTCCAATGTCTCTCGTACTGTTTCTTCCATCCTCCTAATCAAGGGCTCTAAGGCTATCCTGACATCGGAAGATGTAACAACCAATGTCTTAGGCAAACCGTTGCTCAGGTCGCGCCCCTTGACCTCAATGGATAGTTCTTCATCCAGAGGGCAAGCTGAACCCACAGAAATCTTTATTTCCTCAGCCGTAGCTTCGCCGATGCACATTTTAAAATTCTGCCGAAGTAATTCTACGATGGCTTCATCGATATCATCTCCGGCTACTCTCAAGGAAGAACTCTCAACTATTCCTCCCAAGGATAAAACAGCCACCTCTGTGGCGCCCCCTCCAATGTTCATGACCATAGATCCCTTAGGTTCGTGAATCGGCAACCCGGCGCCCAGGGCGGCAGCGAGGGGTTCTTCAATTATATAGGCCTCCCTTGCCCCTCCGCCCAAGCAGGCGTCTATTACCGCTTTTCTTTCCACCTCTGTAACACAAGCTGGAACGCTTACGATAACCCTGGGATGCGCGAAAAGCCGTCTCTCTCCATTGACCATTTTTATATAAAATTGCAGCATCGCTTCGGTCACGTCAAAGTTTGCAATTACGCCATGTCTAAGCGGTCTTAAGGTAATGATGCTCTGGGGCGTCTTGCCTATCATGTCTTTAGCACGCCTTCCGATGGCTATTATTTCATCCTTTGTGTTCGGTGATTTGCGATAAGCAATGACCGACGGTTCATCCGCCACAATGCCCTTCCCTTTTTGATAAACAACTACGTTGGCGGTCCCTAAATCTATGCCCATATCTCGAGCGAACAACCCCGATAAAAACCTAAACAAAGAAACGAACCCCCTCTAATTAAATTAAGGTCACTTGAAACTTTGTTCTTCGGATCCTTGGGCCCTCTAGCAAACTGTAGATATTCATTGTGCCTCTCTCGGCCAAAAGGGATTATTTCTTCTCTCCCTACCTAAAGTTGTCTCCGGCCCGTGCCCAGGAAAAATTCTTAAATTATCGGGCATGCCTTCCAATTTCATCAAAGATGACTCCAAGACGCTAAAATCTCCTCCAGGCAAATCAGTTCTACCCACGCTCAATGCAAAAATTGTGTCCCCGGAAAAAAGCGCCTTTTCATTGCCATGACTTGCCAAATAACAAACGCTTCCTGGGGTATGCCCCGGAGTGTGTATTACGAGGATAGAGATCGATCCCACCTTTATCTCATCTCCGTCTGAAAGCAAGCGGACAGGATGATCAACTTTTATATTTTCACCCGTAAATTGAGAAAGATTTTTCATAGGATCGATAAGCATTTGGGCGTCCCTTTCGTGTATGGCTATAGGACAATTGTAACGCCTCCTCAAGGCGTTCAGCCCACCTATGTGGTCTGCATGTCCATGAGTCAAAAGAATCCACTCTAGCTTCATGGAATTTCCATCAATAGTAGCTATAACGTCATCGGGATCTCCGCCTGGATCCACAAAAAAGGCCTTGCCTAGCTCATCGTATACTAAATAACCATTCGCAAGCAATGCTCCTAAAGGAAATCTCACAATCCTCACTTATTAAGCACCTCTTTGCTATCTAGTATCAAAGTAATGGGCCCATCGTTGCACAAGCTCAGCTTCATATGCGCTTGAAAACGTCCCGTTTGCACATCGAGCCCAACTTTTTTTAATTCATGTAAAAACTCTTCGAAAAATTTATGGGCCAATTCCGGTGACGCCGCATTTGAAAAAGAAGGTCTTCTGCCTCTACTGCAATCTCCGAACAGCGTAAATTGGGATATAGCTAAAATCGAACCTTTTACATCAATCAATGAAAGGTTGAGTTTTCCTTCAGCATCAGGGAAAACCCTTAGATTAGGGATTTTGTTAGCCATATACCTCACATCTTCTGAGGTATCCTCTCTTGAAATCCCGACTAAAAGACATAGCCCGGGGCCTATTTCCCCAACGACGACATCATCAACTTCAACTCTTGCCCAAAGCACTTTTTGCAGAACAACGCGCATATCCTTTTACCCCCTCAGGACCATTAGCACTCCTTCAATAGAATTAATGCGTGCTATAATGCGATAAAGCTGTTCGACGTCTTTAACCTGAATTTCCATGTTCATCCTGGCTCTGCTTTCGTCCACAACATGAGCACTAATAGAAATGATGCTGCCCTCGGCAGCGCTTATGGCTTGTGTTACGTCAGCAAACAAACCAGCCCTATCGACTGCTTCTAGCCTGAGCCTAGTGGTATAAAAGGCTTTAGTCCTCTGTCCCCAAGAAACAACAACCCTTCGATCAGCAGATGTCCTTAATAAATTAGGGCAATCAGCCCTATGGACTGTTATTCCTCTAGTCGTGGTAACGTAACCTACAACTTGATCACCAGGCACAGGACAACAACAATGAGCCAGAGAAACCATAACCCCGCCCGTCCCTTCTACCATTATTTCAGAATCCGTTTCCTTTGTCTTGTCCTGGATAGGAACCTTAGCGGGGCCTTTTACCTTAGATTGCTCGGCTTCAGTAAGCTTTGCGACAACGGCTGAAGGGGACATGTTTCCCTCACCAATGGCAACGAAAAGTTCCTCCTTATTGGACAAGCCGAAATCTCTGGCCACTTTATTTAAAGAACTCGACGATAATTCGATGTCAAAGTCTCTATATTCTTCGTGCTTGGTTAGTTCAGCCTGTAAGAGTTCGCGTCCCTTCTCCAGGCGCTCCTTCTTCTCAGTCTGTTCTATTGCCCTGAAATAAGCCCTGATCTTAGATCTAGCGCGGCTGGTGCTGACTATGCTCAGCCAATCTCTAGAAGGATGTCCTTGGGGAGAAGTGAGAATTCTTACGATATCTCCATTTTTAAGCTCATAACTCAAGGGTACGATACGACCATTTACCATCGCACCGACACATTTGCTGCCAATTTCCGTATGAATAGCAAAAGCGAAATCTAGGGGAGTGGCCCCCTTGGGCAACGATATCACATCGCCTTTAGGGGTGAATACGAATACCTCCGTCGACAAAACATCGGCCTTTAAATTCTCCAAGAACTCGGAGGGCTCCGAAGTCTCAAGCTGAGTCTCTAAAACTTGCCTTATCCACGTCAATTTGGTATCCAAGTCATCTGGTTTTATTCGACCTTCTTTATATCTCCAATGGGCGGCGATCCCATATTCAGCTATCCAATGCATGTCCCATGTCCTAATCTGAACTTCCAGTGGTTCTCCGCTCGGTCCCACTACAGTAGTATGAAGTGATTGATACATATTACTTTTGGGATTAGCTATGTAATCGTCGAATTGACCCGGAATCGGCTTCCATATTGTATGCACTATACCTAAAACCTGATAACAATCCTCAACCGAGTTAGTTATCACCCTCAGAGCGAGAAGGTCATACATCTGTTCGACAGTGAGGCTCTTGCGCTTCATCTTCTCGTAAATACTATAAAAGTGCTTTGCTCTTCCCGTTATAAAGGCCTTTGTACCTACTTCGTCTAATTTTTTAGATAAAATTTCTATAGCTTCCTTTATGATCGTCTCCCTCTCGGGAAGTTTTTTCCTTACCCTTCGCCGGATTTCATAGTACATATCTGGTTCCAGCACTTTAAAGGCCAAGTCCTCGAGTTCACGCTTCATATGATAAATTCCCAGTCGGTGGGCCAAAGGAGCATATATTTCCAGGGTCTCCTTCGCAATGCGAAGCTGTTTGTCCCTCCTTAAAACTTGAATGGTGCGCATATTGTGAAGTCTATCGGCCAACTTGATCAACACGACCCGAATGTCCTTAGCCATGACCAGGAACATTTTCCGCAAATTTTCAGCTTGATAATCCTCCATGGTTTTAAAGTCAATGTTGCCAAGCTTGGTCACTCCATCTACCAAGAGGGCCACATTCGTGCCGAACTTTTCCTTAACTTCTTCAAACGTGGCATCGGTATCCTCTACCACATCGTGAAGTAGCGCCGCTACAAGAGTCTCTATATCTATATTTATGTCCGCAAGTATCCCTGCCACTGAGAGAGCATGTATGACGTAGGGTTCTCCTGTTACCCTTTTTTGTTTTTTATGTTTGTTCGCTGCAAACACGAAAGCTTCCCCTAAGAGTTTAAGTTTGTCCTTTCCGAGGTACTTTGCAGCCTTACTCCAAAGTTCTTGCCAAGCCAAACTGACAACAGTAGCCCTATCTTCTTCGGGGATGCGACCCATGAAGCTATCGCGCAATATTCTTAAAGCTCTTTCCATACCCTTAGAGGACGAAAGTGCTGATTCACCTTGCTGGTAGCCAGATATCATGTGGCTTTCGCTACCTTCCATTATCATATTGCTCCCTTAATTAATCTATACAACTACCTTCTCTACCTTTGAAGATATTTTCAATTTACCTCTAAATGAATCCACAAATGGGCGATATAACCAGCCCTTAATCCTATTATTATATCTTGACATCTCGTCAAAGCCAAAGGCCAGTAATTCTCCCCTTTGCGACGAAACACGGTAATTACCTCCGCCCCTCAAGGGCTTTATAACATCCCCAACTTCATGGCTGACAAAAAAGTAGGGCATTTCGTTGCCTTCCCCAAAGGGCGCTAGCTCCCTGAAACAATTCCACAGTTTAAGATTCCATGTTTTTGGCTCCAAAGAAATAGCGTCTTCAAATCGATCTTCGCTGCAGTTTGCACTAATCTCGGTCAAGCTTTCCTCCAATTTCCTCTTGACACTCGACCATCTTTTGGCCTCAACGCTAAATCCAGCTGCTCCTTTGTGCCCACCCCAACTAGCCAAATAGGAAGCAATGCCCTCCAACACCTTGATGGCATTTAAACCCTCCGGAACTCGAAGAGAAGCCCTCATATTTCTACCGTGAGGTGCAGCTAAAATTATTGGTCTATTATACTCATAGCACAAACGACTTGCTACGCTGCTTAAAAGGCCAAGAGGCCAATGCGCCGAATCTAACACATATCTAAAATGTCCAGTCCGCAAACGCGAAGCAGCTTGATCATACACGGTACTGCTTAGCTTCTTCCTTTGATAATTCAAGGAAAGAAGTTCACGTGCCGCTAGCTTGCTCTTAGGCGAAGCTTCAAGCGCTTGCAATGCGATCTCAGCAAGCGAAATCCTCCCTGCAGAGTTTAAGCAAGGATTAATCTTCATCGCAATTTGATTTTCATCCATAGGATACACTATGGAGAGTTTGTCGAAAAGATATTGCAAACCTGGCCTTCGCGTGATTTCCAGCCCTTTAAGGCCCTCTTTTACTAAAGCACGATTTAACACCCCTAAGGGCATCGAATCTCCAACCACGGACAAAGCCACGATCTCTAATCTTTCCATCAACCAATCCTTTGAAATAAGCCCGCTTTGCCACAACCAACACCATAACACTCCTGTTGCGGATAACGTTTTGGCTTCATTATCTCCTCCTAGGTAAGGATTTATTATACATCCATGATGACATATTGTATCCGCATGGTGGTGATCAAAAATGACAACTTTTAAGCCCATATTTAAAGCTTGTTCAATTTCTGTCTCGTTTTTGGTTCCACAATCAGTAACGATTAGAAGATTAAATCCCATACGCGCAATGGTCTTCACTACAGCGGCGTTCAGTCCGTATCCATCTTTTAATCTGTGAGGCAAGTAGTATCTCGCATGCCAACCCATAGAGCTTGCAAACTCGCTTGCAAGAAGAGCGGAGGCAACGCCGTCCACATCGTAATCGCCATAAAGCGCTACTTTACTTCCCCTCGGAAGCGATTGCAATATAGCAAACACATCTCGTCCACTACTACATAAGAAAAGATTTGACATCAACAAGTCAAGGCTCGGACGCAACCATGCCCGAGCCTTTTGAAAATCCAAATGTTCGCCATATTTTATATACAACGCCAGCGCCACCAATTCATGACATTGAAGTGATTGCGCCAGCTCACAGGGAAGATCATCAAAACTCCACACGCGCAATTTCGAATAAGGATGTAAAGGAATCACTTCTCAAATTCTGTCCCTTCGTTTGCAACGAATTCAGTTTCAGACGAAGCCTCTTTCGTCAAAGAGGCACTTCCGCGTTGCAAAGCATCCAACAGAGAACGCTTCTCTTCTTCTAAGTCGGCAATGCGCTTTTTTAGCTCCTTGATATCATTTCTATATTTATTTCGAGATTCAATATGAGCAGCAAATGAAGTTATCCACATTAAAACCGCCCCAGCTGCAAAGACAAGTACTTCCCATATGCCTTGATGAAGTGACCACTGCCACATTAAAAATTTTACTATCACCATGCCGCTATTCTGAACAGCATAAAAAGCCGCTAATAACATTCCCAATGCTAATGCCAGCACGTAGCTCTTCATGGGAGTCCCACCTTTTAAAATTAATATATTAAACTATTTTCTACCTTTCCCACTGCAATGGATGCAGCGTTGATTATATCTGCTTCGAATCATTGGACTATCTTCTTTTTCAAGATTTTTAAGATATTTTTCCCGCCCAACTTCCTCCCAAAGCGGATCGTATATCTCCTTCATTCTTCTGGCATATTCGTCTAAACCCGCTGCAAGTTCATTGAGCAACTTGTCCGCACCGGGGTGGGTTGGATGTGCACCATACTCGGCCACTAATTCCCTTAATACCGCCGGATGATCGATGATGAGGCAGGGGCGAAGCAAATTGTCATCATCGTAAGGCTGACGTGATCGTATCGCCTCAAAGAAGGGGCTTGACAGAACCTCGACGAGAGTTTTTTCCCTAATGTTATCTACGGCAAAATGACAGAATACACAAGGTTCAACGTCACCATTGGAAATCACGTGCAAATATCTAAAACCAGCTGCTATGCAACCATCAACATAAGGACCATCGTTCCAAAAATCTCCCAAGAATATCGGATATTTCGACCTCCACTCATCTACCTTCTTCTTCAAATAAGCTCTCTGTTCCGGTGTAGCCATGTAAGACAGATCGGGGTCATGGCCAGTAGGTATGTATTGAAAGAACCAGCCAACCTTACATCCTTCTTCTAGCATATGTTCTATAAATTCATCGCTGGATATATAGGAAGCACTTGTACGAGTGCAGGTGGCGCTAAAGCCATACAGCACTCCTTTTTTTCTAAGCCTGCGATATGTTTCTATTATTTTATCGTACATTCCGGGCCCTCGCCGGAAATCCGTTTCTTCTGGCGTACCCTCTATGGAAATCATGGGCGCTACATTGCCCAGCTCAACTAACCTATCGGCTACCTCATCGGTAATCAACGTACCGTTAGTGTAAACCTGAAAGTAACAATCATCGTGTTTAGCCCAAATATCAAACAAGTCCTTTCTTGTAAAGGGTTCACCACCGGATATGGTAAAAAAGTACATCCCGAGCTCCTTAGCTTGGCAGATAAGATCATCTATTTCCTCTGTGGTTAGATCACTGGAAGTATCGTATGATCCTGCGTAGCACCCTTTGCATTTTAGGTTGCACTTCATCGTTGGACTTATCACCATAAAGTTAGGAATATGAATCCCTAACTCATTCATCTTCCTATCTCTAATACCTCGAGAAAGAACCATGAAGTTTACTATCAAGTTTACGATTAGCTTCTTTCGGCAATTAGGATGAAGCTCCTCAAAAACCCTTCTAAAGACCCCAACAAAGGGATGATTTTCCCTTGCCAATTCTGCCAGTTCTTTAAAGGTCTCGCGCTGGAACTTTGCCGGTGCTAAACGCGATATGCCATCAAATAGTGACGCGAGCTTTTTGTCATCTCCATCTTCAATCAACTTAACGACCTGGTTTAAGAGAGCTACAGAAATCATCCCTTTTAGCCGGTCTGCTAGACTCATAACCATGAAAAACGCCTCCTTTGAGCTCACAAAAAACTTATCTTAAAGGTTAGCTCTCTGCTCTTCCAACGCCTTTACCCTTGACTCTAATGCTTCGAATTGTTCTATCGTTACTAAAGGAAAGAAGGATAAAAATTTTTCAATCTCATTTTTGAATCCCCTTACCAAGGTATCTCGCCGTCTGGCAAGTTCCTCTTCAAGCTGCATTAAAACCTTTTCTGCGGCCCACCGTTCCATGGCTCCTTCTTCCACAAGAGAACTCATATAAGACCTACACAGAGAGATAAGGTCGTCACTAACGCCAAACCCCCCTAGGAGTAATTGTATTATTGAATCCATACAGGAGGACCCTCCTTTTATCTCAAAGCTCTTACCCTAAACTTATTCTAACTTAACAAATATAATATATACAAGCACAATGCAACTTCTCGCAAAACCAGAGTTATCATCATTCGCTAATCTGTCGAACGAAGTCTAAGGCCTTTCCTCAGTTCGCTCAAATGATCTTTAACGCCTTTGTAGCTTTCGCGATCCTCCCGGGGATCGTAAATACCATTCCACCACAACCGCCCCGGCGATGTATATGGAACTGTAAGTGCCCACAATGATTCCCACCAAAAGTGCCATGGAAAAATCAGAAATGGCCTTTCCACCCCACAAAAAAAGTGTCAATACAGGAAAGAGGGTGGTAAGTGACGTATTGATGGTACGAGATAACGACTGGTTTATGGAATTATTAAGAAGATTGACAACTCCCCAATCCTTTAAATATTTGAAATTTTCTCTGACTCTATCGAAAATCACTATTGTGTCATTAATCGAATAACCCACAAGAGTTAACATCCCGGCAATGAAGGGCATCGAAACTTCTTGGAAAGTAAGGCTAAATATCCCAAGCGTAACGATTACATCGTGCATTAGAGCAATGACAGCCCCTACGGCAAACATAAACTTAAACCTAAAGGTGATGTAGATCAGCATAGCAAGCAATGCTAATATTGTGGCCAGTGTTGCACTCTTACGCAACTGGCTCCCCACAGCGGGCCCAACCATCTCAACACGCAAAACTTTAAAATCCACTCCCAAAGTTTCCCTGAGAGACTTCAGTATCTCTCTTTGGTCACTTTCTCTATCGCCCTTTAAGCGAACCAATACACCTCTTTCGCTATAAGACTGTATTACAGGGCTACCGAAGCCAATTTTGTCCAAGGAACTTCTAACCTCAGCGACCGTTACGGGTGCATCAAATTCCAGCTGAAATAGTATACCGCCAGAGAAGTCAATCCCAAAATTCAGCCCTCTCACCATTAACAATACTATGCTTGCCAGTACCAATGCCAGGCTGAGTGCCAAAGCAATTTTCCGATATTTCATAAAATTGATATTCCCCTTGAACTTGACCAACATCATAATCTCTCCTTAGTCATGGAAAGGACTGAACTTTTTCGCTTGCCCACAAAGAGTCGCAGTAAGACTTTTGTCACAAACACAGCGCAGAAAAGGCTTGCGATTATGCCAATGCTCAAAGTAACGGCAAAACCTCGAACAGGCCCAGTGCCATAGTAGAACAAAAATACAGCTGCGAAGAGGGTGGTTAAATTTGCATCTACGATTGTGACAAAGGCCTTCCTGAAGCCGGCATCAATGGCTGCCATGACAGTTTTTCCGCTCCGCAGCTCTTCTTTTATGCGCTCATAGATCAATATATTCCCATCCACGGCCATACCTAATGTCAAGATGATCCCTGCGATTCCAGGCATTGTAAGGGTAGCTCTAAAACTTGCAAGGCCAGCCAAGACAAGAATAATGGTCATCACCAAAGCGAGGTTAGCTACCAACCCCATACGAGAGTAATATATGAACATGAACAGAAAGACCAGGACGGCCCCTATCAACCCAGCTTTAATGCCTGATTTAATCGAATCGGAGCCTAATGTGGGCCCTATCGACCTCGTTTCGAGGATCTCAACCGTAACAGGCAATGCTCCAGCTCGAAGCATTATCGCGAGCCTCTGGGCTTCATCGGTCGTGAAGCGGCCACTGATCTGAGCTTCTCCACCGCTTATCCGTTCTTGCACGACAGGTGCGGATATTACGACCCCATCAAGGACAATCGCCACTTGTCTTCCAATGTTGTGAGCAGTAAGTTCGTCAAACAAATGTGTGCCATCTTTGTTAAATTTAAGCGTCACCACAGGCCTCCCTAGGTTATCAAAAGCGACCTTTGCATCCAACAAATGTTGACCTGTAATGCTTGCAGCTCCCAGCAAGTATACCTCTCCATCTTCGCCCTTTAAGACAGACAGCGATGGATTTTCTTCGACATGTTTCCACAACTTTTTTTCCATTGCCAAAGCTTGTCTCTGATATTCTTCCCATCGTTTAATCGCTGACTCGTATTCTTCGTCGCTGCCATAGTTTTGTCTTTCCGGCTTTCGGGGAAGTCGAGGCGTCGCGTCAATGACTGGACGAAATTCCAGCATTGCCGTTTTTCCAATAAGTTCAATGGCGGCTTCGGGATCATCTAGCCCAGGCAACTCAACAACTACTCTGTCATTACCTTCGCGTTGTATAACTGGTTCGGCAACTCCGTACTGGTCAATGCGATTTCGTAAAACTGCTATCAAGCGCTCAATAGTATCACTGCTAATAGGGTTCTCTGGCGTTCCCTTTGCTTGAAGCAATATATGAACGCCACCCTTGAGATCCAATCCGAGTTTTATTTTTTCACTGGGAGGATACACAGCCCAAAGAGATGCAAAAAGAACTACCAAGATCAATATGATTTTCCAGCGTTCATGTTTAGGCAATTGACTTCTACCTCCTAAATAGTGAGCAACAATTAGATTTTTGCTAAAAAGCAACTATCTTGGCTGTTTATCTCTCCTCTGATTCAGTTTCATCGGCTTCGGGAGCACTTCGTTTAAAGGATATCGCGTTTTTAAGGACACGAATTTTTACGCCATCACTAACTTCCAGAATGAAGCTGTCATCTTTAACATCCCTAACGGTTCCATAAATACCACCGGCGGTCACTACTTGGTCTCCGCGCTTTATAGAATTCAGCATATCTTGATGTTGTTTCTGGCGCTTTTTCTGCGGTCTTATCAACAAAAAATAGAATATCACTATGAAAAGTAACAACGGCCACATCATTCCTAACAATCCAGCTTGTCCGCCCAATGAAAACCCCTCCTAATAGCATATATTAATATATTATTACACTAGCCTGTCATCTGCTTCGGCATAAATTGCATAGCAACCGAAGCGTGGACTCATTACCCCGATAGTTTTTAAACTTTACCACTTTCCTCTTTAAGTTTTATGTAAAAAAGTAACTTTTCAAGCTCAACAAATATATCAACATTGTAAAGTATAACATGCTCCGGCACCGCCAATGCTGTTGGAGCAAAGTTCAATATTCCTTTAATCGAGGCGCTAGATGTCGCTTTATCTACGACGTCCTGAGCCGCAGATGAAGGCGTCGTTATTATCAAAACTTCTACGCCCTCGTCATTAAGTACTCGGGGCATCATTCCCACATCGTAACACGGAATATCGTGTATCTTGCGCCCAACTTTGTCAGGATCAATATCAAACAAAGCTACAATACGAAACTTCTCGCTTTCAAAAGCCTTATACCCGAGCAATGCCTCGCCCAGGTTGCCAATACCAATCATTGCTATCTTCCACGTTTTTGGTGGAGCAAATATGGAGTTTAAATGTTGGTACAACTTTTCTACGTCATAACCGACCCCCCTTTTCCCGATCTCACCGAAATAGGAAAGATCTTTTCTCACCTGACTCGCCTTTATTCCAAGTGCGTCCCCGATTTCTTGGGAAGATATTACCTTTTTGCCAGCCTCTCGGCAACGTTGAAGGTAGCGAATGTATTGCACTAACCTCTCAACCGTGGGTTCAGCTATTTTCATCTTTTTCTCCCCTTTCCACGAAAGGTGCATAGTCCGCTAAAGTTCGCGAAGCCGCCAAGGTCATCTGCAATGCGCAAAAGTTGATTGTATTTAGCAACCCTATCGATCCTAGCAGGCGCACCAGTCTTTATTTGTCCCACGCCCACAGCGACCGCCAAGTCGCTTATGAATGAGTCGTCCGTCTCCCCTGATCTATGTGATATTACGGCTGAATAAGAATGTTTAATAGCCATGTCTATGACCTCAAGAGTTTCAGTTAACGTGCCTATTTGGTTGAGCTTGATTAAGATTGAGTTGGCCATGCCTTCGGTTATTCCCTGCATTAGCCTTCGCGCATTGGTAACAAAGAGGTCGTCACCCACGAGTTGAACTTCATTTCCTAGGGCTTGTGTTAACAATTTCCATCCCTCGAAATCGTCTTCTGCCATCCCGTCTTCTATTGATACGATGTACGGATAAGATTTGCACAATTCTACGTAATATTCAACCAATTGTTCTTTATTATATTTTTTGCCCTCGCCCTGAAAGTGATAAAGGCCATCTTCGTAAAGCTCTGACGCGGCTACGTCTAGGGCAAGACTAACCTCATCTCCCGGTTTATATCCAGCAGCAATTATGGCTTCTACCAGAAGATCCAGTGCTTCTTTTGCTCCATTTAAATTCGGAGCAAAGCCTCCCTCGTCGCCAACAGAAGTATTCTTGTGCTTATCTTTTAACAGCTTCTTTAAAGAGTGATATATCTCCACTCCCATTCTAAGAGCTTCATTGAATTTATCAGCTCCATGGGGAACGATCATGAACTCCTGTATGTCCAAGTCGTTATCCGCATGAGCTCCGCCATTTATGACGTTCATTAGAGGGGTCGGCAATGAAAATGGTCCCAATCCGCCTATATATCTCCAGAGAGGGAGGTGTCTTTCTAGCGCTGCTAACCTAGCTACTGCCAATGAAACCGCAAGAATAGCGTTTGCCCCTAAGTTGCTTTTATTCGGCGTACCGTCAAGTTCAATCATTATCTCATCAATTAGATTTTGTTCGGTGGGATCGAGGCCAATTATCTCTGGAGCTATTTTTTCATTGACATTTTCAACAGCCCTGAGTACTCCCTTTCCGCCATAGCGTTTATCTCCATCCCTTAATTCGACGGCTTCATGTTTACCGGTAGAAGCACCTGAAGGAACAGCAGCCCTCGCCATTAAACCTCTATCCAACCATACTTCCGCTTCTACAGTAGGATTACCCCTGGAATCTAAAATTTCACGAGCGTAAACGCCCACTATATGACCCATTTTAAAATCACCCCTTTCAAATACTATATTGTAGAATCGTCTAAACTTACTGAGCGTTCCTCTAAAATTGCGTAAGCTTCTTTCCCCTTTTTCACCATAATTTCATCGTCACAAAGAACCTCAACCTTTAAAATTCTTCTCGGGAAAGCTATTTCGATGACATCGCCCACCCGAACGACAGAAGAAGGCTTTATAGGTCTACCGTTAAGCCTTACCACACCAGCCTGTATCATCTCCTGTGCTACAGTGCGTCTTTTCACCATTCGCGAAATTTTTAAGTACTTATCTATCCTCATAAATTCATTTCCCCTGTCGTGATCTCCTGCATGAGTATAAATACAATGAGCACATCGATCAACACAAAGGCTTTTAGTTTTGACTAAACTTTAGCTATAATTAACGCCTAAAAAGTTCAAGTCGAAAAGAGAAGCGTAAATGAAGTCGCTTTTACAAAAATCAAGTCGAGCAGAAAAAACACCTTTCTGCTCGACTTGATTTAATACAGCTCACACAGCAAAGCGAAGTGAAGCACCTATGCCATCATATTCTCTTAAAGGAGATTGTCCACCTATTACCAATACGTCCCCATTATCTCGCAACGTTTTGTAGATTAAAAGATCAATCAAATCTTCAATCTCTCCCATCTCGCCATGGCATAAAGGACATTCAACTTCATCGACCCCCAAAGCACCACACGATTGACACTGTTTTCCCGCAACGGGCTCATATTCGTCGATTAGAAGTTGATGCACAGCGAAAAGATTGGAGGCATAAACGACGCCCCTGAGCCCAGCAACTGCCAGTCCACCTTTCTCGTATTCGGTTATTATCTCTTCAACTAGCTTTGAGCTCTCTACCACAAAGGACTTTAAGGCATAAGACGTCACAGCCTCCACGACTACATGAGGTTGATCAGTTATGCCTAATTCTGCTAAGACATCGACAGGAATGTTAGTTACGATCTCCTTGATGAGGTCTGCTACAACGAGGGCATAATTTGAGTTTCCCCCAACTAATATCAAGGAATAATCTTCATCTTCGTAGAGTGCCCTAAGAGTAGCTGCTACATTTTTAAGATGGTTTTTAACGTGATTCTCCACATGCCTTTTAATCCGAGTCTCTTCAAGGCCATACCAACCAGCCGATTTTACTTTAGGAGGCACGTCTTCCTCTAAGGTCAAAAGTTTGTCTACAGTACTTGCATACACTCGGAAGAAATTTGCTCTCCTTGCCTCTACAACTGCCACGAGGGTAAGCTTGTGAGGGCATAGAGTTTCTATGAGTGGCGCCAAGAAGGGATGATCCGAGAACTTCACCTGATTTTTTACTGGAGTTGGAAGTTCTACAAATCGATAATAATCGCCCTGCAGATCAACAAAGCAAGCGATACCCTTGGCCTCACCTAAGCCTCCGTGAACCAGTTCCTCGTTGAGCCTGTTTAAAATAAAAGTGATTTTTTCACTATATTGTTTACAATCGCTCTCTCCGCAAAAAAGAGCTTCCTCTTCAATGGCCTTTTTTTGAAGGTTCTTCAGATCAATCGAAATTTCCTTGACGGATCTACGACTCCTGTCACAATCGATGTAAAAGGACATTAGCATCGATCTTCCTTCGCATTCTTTTAATAAAGTTTTCGCAACACTTTCAAACACTAATTTCACCTCCATTGTTATTAAAGATATTAGCAGCTCGACGCAAGATCATATAATTCTGCCTCTTCCAAAATTACAGCGATTTGCGCCATCATCTAACCGCAATCGTCATTCCAAATAATCCCGCAAACGCTTGCTCCTGCTCGGATGGCGCAACTTGCGAAGGGCTTTTGCCTCAATTTGTCTAATCCTTTCTCTAGTCACGTTAAAGCGCTTGCCAACCTCCTCCAAGGTATGGGCGCGCCCATCCTCCAAGCCAAATCGCAAACGCAACACCTCTCGCTCTCTTTCCGTTAACTCCCCGAGCATCTCTTCCAATTGCTCGCGCAACAATTGACCGGCAGTGGCTTCCTCGGGATTGGGTGAATCCTTGTCTTCTATAAAATCGCCAAGCTGACTGTCTTCCTCTTCGCCAATAGGAGTTTCAAGGGAAACTGGTTCTTGAGCTATTCTTTGAATATCTTCTACTTTCTCCGGCAGCAATTCTAGCGCTTGAGCGATTTCCTCTACGGTTGGTTCTCTTCCCAATTGTTGAACCAATTGCCTGGAAACCCGAATAAGTTTATTGATGGTCTCGACCATATGAACAGGTATCCTAATGGTACGTGCCTGATCGGCTATAGCCCTTGTAATCGCTTGTCTTATCCACCACGTAGCGTAGGTGCTAAACTTAAATCCCTTCCTGTAATCGAACTTCTCAACGGCACGTATCAAACCCAAATTACCCTCTTGAATCAAATCTAGGAAAGAAAGTCCTCTTCCAATGTATTTCTTAGCAATGCTTACGACAAGACGCAAATTTGCTTCGATTAACTTTTTCTTTGCTTCCTCGTCTCCGGCCTCTACTCTTTTTGCAAGCTCAACTTCTTCCTCCTTAGTAAGCAAAGGGATTTTCCCTATCTCTCGCAAATACATCCTCACCGGATCGGCAATTGAAACACTTTCTAATTCAGTAAGTTCGCTTAAGTCTGCCTGCGGCAGTAATTCGGCCTGTTGAAGTTCCTGTATTTTTTCTTCGTCACGAACATCTATGCCCAACTCCAGAAGGTTAGAATATACACTATCCATTATCTCCGCTTCGCTTAAAGCCTCTTGTGGCAAATATTTTTCTAGGTCATCGTATGTGATGAACCCTTTTTGACGTCCCTCTTGTAAAAGCTCGCGAATGTTTTCGATAAGCTCTGCTATCTCCTGGGATTCCATTTCTTCGAAGTCCAGATCTTCCTGGTCCTCAATGGGCTCGTTATGTTCTTTTTCCTCGTCATCATCATTAGAGTTTCTTGCATTCGCATTCTTATTACCGTTTTTATCATAATTTAATTTTTTTCTTTCTGCTGCAGTCATTTGTCTTCCCGTCCCCCTTTTAATGCGGAAGCTATTTTCTGCATCTCCTCAATTTCTTCGCGGGTTGCCTCGCCTTTCAACATTTTGGAATAAAGAACGTTATATCTCGATTTCATGGCTTTAGTCTTAAGGGAGCTTGAGATTACGTCAAAAATATCCACTCCCTCGTCAAACTGCTGGCAAAAGGCATTACCTAGCGCTAGGGCTTCCAATGGAAATCGATCCTCTGATTTTAGCCAACGCTCCTCCAGCTCTTCCGGGGATTCGCCATTTAATAACGCCGCTATTAGATTTTTTAATCGCACATCCTTTATTAAAGGAAATATGTGCTCTTCATCTAAACCCCGTCTCTTTGCAGGATCATTCCACAAAAGCGAAAACAACGCTGCTTCTTGTGCGTCAGTTACGTGTTTCTTTTGTTTTTGTTGCTTTTGTCTATTTATATATACGCTGAAGTCGCCACGTTTCCCTTTTTTCTCTGTTCCCCTTTTCATATTTGCTTTGAAATCTAACAACATAGCCTCAAGCGCATATCTGGGAATCTCAAGCGCTGCTGCAATCTGAGACATAAAAGGAGCTAAATCCGGCAAAGGAATCCTTGAAAAACCCTCGAGCAACTCCTCAATCACTTTTTTTCGAACATTTAGATCCTTCAAAAACTCTTCTCTTATCTCAAGGTGGTACAAAGGAAGGGGGAGGCTCTTGCTCAAAAGGTCCTCGAAGGCGTTGCTTCCCTCTTTCTGCAAAAACTCATCGGGATCCACATTGGCTGGCAACGCTACTACCCTCACTTGCAAGCCCAACGACTGCAACAAATACATACCCCTTATTGCTGCTTCCTGCCCTGCAGTATCAGCATCGTAACAGACATAACAAGACCTTGCATATCGCCTTAACAACTCGCCCTGATTTTCCGTCAAAGCTGTTCCAAGCGATGCCACGGTTTCGTGAAATCCTGCCATGTGTAGCCTTATAGCATCCATATAACCCTCAACCAGAATTGCACGCCCCTTATTGCGCATGTCGTTTTTGGACAAATTAAGTAAATACAAACAAGAACCTTTATGAAACACCGGGCTCTCTGGAGTATTTATATATTTAGCACCTTCGCCCGAAATTGACCGACCTCCAAATCCTACTAGACGTCCAGTAACGTCTCTTATGGGAAAAATTATTCTGCCTCTAAACCTATCATATATGCCTCGCGGACCCTCAACCACCAAACCACACTCAACGGCAATCTTAGATGATATACCCATCCTTGAAAGAGAACGCCACAGGTAATCCCACGCTGGTGGAGCCCAACCAATTTCAAAATAAGGCCACCATTCTTTGGGCAAGTTCCTTTGTACTAAGTATCTCCTTGCTATTTCGCCTGCGGGACTTTCAAGGTAGTCACGATATATTTTGAGGGCCTTTTCCAAGACATCGCTAAAATTAGGGTAGCTATCTTTTCTGGCTCTTTTTTCAACCTTCACACCGGCTCTCTTTGCAAGCAATTCGATGGCCTCGGTGAAACTAAATCCTTCTACGTCCATGACGAAAGATATAACATCTCCTCCTTTACCACAGCCAAAGCAATGGTAAAACTGCCTATCAGGCATCACATAGAAGGACGGTGTTTTCTCGCTATGAAAAGGGCACAGGGCCCTATAACCTTTGCCAGATTTATGTAGCTCTACATAATCTCCAACTACCTCCAGGATATCTACTCTTCTTTTTATTTCATCTATTTGAGTTTTATCCAAGGGTTATCCCTCCAAAAACTGAAAAGGGAGGGGTTAGACATCAGCCCTCCCGAAAAATAGCCCTTAACTACAAGAAATTTTTATGATATTAGATATGAATAGATAGCAGCATATCGCACTACATTAACAAAGGTGCCATGACCAAAGCTATGATTGACATTAATTTAATCAATATATTAAGGCTGGGACCAGCCGTGTCCTTGAAAGGATCTCCAACAGTGTCGCCAACAACAGCGGCAGCATGCGGAGGCGTTCCTTTTCCTCCTAAGTTTCCTTCTTCTATATATTTTTTCGCGTTATCCCAAGCACCCCCGGCGTTTGCCATAAATATTGCCAACATCACCCCTGTGACGATGGAACCGGCGAGTAGCCCGCCTAAAGCAGGGGCTCCCAGCACCAACCCAACGATTACCGGGGATAGTATGGCCATCATTCCGGGCACAATCATTTCTTTGAGAGCGGCCTTGGTGGATATATCGACGCAACGCTCATAATCAGGTTCTTGCGTTCCCTCCATAATGCCAGGCATCTCCTTAAACTGACGGCGAACTTCTTCGATCATGCTTTGAGCGGCCCTGCCAACGGCCTGAATTGCCCTGGAGCAAAAAACGAATGGCAACATGCCGCCGACAAAGAGCCCAATTAACACGCGTGCATCCATTAGATCAATGATCTTGAGCCCAACAGCACTGGCATATGCAGAAAAAAGCGCTATAGCAGTTAACGCTGCTGAACCTATGGCAAGGCCCTTGCCTACGGCAGCCGTCGTGTTACCAACGGCATCCAGCCTATCGGTAATCTTTCTTACTTCCGCAGGCAAATGACTCATTTCAGATATACCACCAGCATTGTCTGCTATTGGTCCGTAGGCGTCTACGCTCAAGGTCATTCCCGTGATGGCCAACATGCCTACTGCAGAGCAAGCGATGCCGTATAGGCCTCCGGATTGTACAGCAACAAAAATAGCTGCACATATGAGCAACACCGGCCACATGGTGGATTTCATGCCAACAGCTATCCCTGTTAAGATGTTAGTCGCATACCCCGTGATGGATGCATTGGCAATTTCCTTCACTGAACTATAAAAAGAGGAGGTGTATACTTCCGTAATATAGCCTATTGCTACCCCACAAATTACCCCCGCCAAGACAGACCAAAACAAAGCTAAGTCAGCAAACATGAACCGCGTTAGCAAGAAAGAACCGACGATCATCAAAATGCCAGTCGCAAAAGTGCCTTTCCTTAGCGCTAATTGAGGATCCCCTTTTTCTTTGATGCGCACGAAAAATGTACCTATTAGAGATGCAAGAATACCAACAGCCGCAAGTAACATGGGGAAGGTTATTCCCTTTCCTCCAAAGAGAGCCGCTCCTATCGCCATGGCTGCTATGATCGAATTAACATAGGATTCAAAAAGATCGGCACCCATTCCTGCTATATCGCCTACGTTATCGCCTACGTTATCGGCGATAACAGCGGGATTCCGAGGGTCGTCTTCAGGTATCCCAGCTTCCACTTTGCCCACCAGATCGGCACCAACGTCAGCTGCCTTCGTGTATATGCCGCCTCCCACGCGCGCGAATAGCGCTATGGAACTGGCGCCAAAGCCAAAAGCTGTTATTATATTTGGATCTTTATATAATATATAGGCAATTACTATACCCAAAACTCCAACGCCAACCACTGTCATCCCCATGACAGAACCGCCCCAAAAAGCAATCTTTAAAGCCTGATTCATTCCGCTCATTGCAGCAAAAGCGGTCTTACCGTTGGCTCGCGTCGCGACCTTCATTCCAAGAAAGCCCGAAATGCCGCTACAGAAAGCCCCCAATAAAAATGATACGGCGAGGGGGACTCCCAACTTCCAAGCAAGCAAGCAAGATACAACAATGACAAAAGGAACGAGAGCCCTATATTCCCTATAAAGAAAGGCCATGGCTCCCCTTTGAATGATGTTGGAAAGATAATTAATACGTTCATGATCGACCTTGTAATTATCGATATGATTAGTTATTAATATAGCATATAATAATGCTATTATACCTGCGCCTGCTGAAATCCACAACGCGTACCCGTTCATAAAAAGATCCCCCCATTTACGATAATTTCAAGCCCGCCTTTATCTGAAGGCGGGCGCATTAGATATTCGATCAAAGCGCTCCTAATTATAGGCAGGATGAACCATTTTTGCAAGGTCAATAGTCATCGATCATTTGCAAAAGAATGCTTTGAGACTCGCAAGATCTCATAATACAATTATATAGCAAGTATTTCAACGAAAATAACAAAAACGCCGAAGATCCCTTTCTATTTTATCTTTCTTGCTCTTTTATTACCAAAACAACATCCTTACTTTTTCCTTCTATGCCCTTTAAGGAACTCGTCATCCCTTTAACAGTACCTGCTATGAAGTCCATTGTGAAATCGTTCAATCCAATCTTCTGTCCACCCACATAGAGAACCACATGTTCCCTTTTTCTCCCCATTCTTTGTAAAATCCATTCAGCAAGCTTCTCTTCCTCGCAGGGTTGAAAATGAGGTAACTTTGGAAACAAGTTTTCCGGGCCATCGAAAACGGCAAAAATACCCTTTACATCGGCAGAGGGGTACTTCCCTCCAACCCATATTTTAGGAAGAGGCAACGATTTGCCACCTTCGACAAGGACGATGTCCTGTTGTGGGAAGAAGATTCTTTCTATATCGCGCAATGTAAAATCTTGTTTTAAAACCTCGGCCCTAATTCCATCTGCTCCCCACAGTAGGACCTTTATTCCTGCTCTAGCGATGAGACCACTATCAGTGTTTTCAGATGAAATTACGCTATCGTGACAATGTTTTATATATCCCACATCTAAACCTAAGCTTCCGCTTAGAATTTCGATCAATCTTTTACATAACGTTGTCTTGCCACTGCTTTTATGGCCACAAACTGAGACCATATAGGGCATGGTCCTCACCTCCAAAAAACTAATCCGAGTACTCTCGTTTAGCCCTCCAAATCCTCCTATAACAGTCAAGGAAAAATACGAACAAAGACAAAACTATTGGCCCTAAAAAAACGCCAAGGAAACCCCAAACGCTTATTCCACCGATCACACCCAAAAAGACCAGAAGAAAATGAACTTTGCTGCCTTCGGATATAAAGAGAGGCCGAATTAAATTGTCAATCGTGCTAACAACCAAGACAGCCCAGAAGGCCAATATCAAGCTTTCTTTTACGTTTCCAATTAAAAAAAGATACAAGGCGCCCGGGATGAGGACGAAGGGAGTGCCTACAAATGGAATCATGGCACATATAAAAAGAAACACACCGGCCAAGATGGGAGCTGGAAGCCCAACAAATACCCAACCAGCTACGCCCAAACACGCCTGAATTCCCGCTGTTAGAGTGGTGCCAATCACGACGGACTTCATCATCCTGGTAGCACTATCAAAAAGCGCCGCTCTTTCTTCTTTGGGCAAAGGCAATACATCATTCAAAAATTCTAACACTACATGACCATCCCGCAGCAAATAAAAAGTAGAAACAGAGATCACAAATAACTGATAGCACATCTTGAAAGCGTTGCCCAATAAACCTCTGGAAAAATCCCCTAACGACGAAGCCAAGTAGCTAACCGCACGATGTGTTAAATCTTGTAAAAAGGCGGGGTCCTCTTTAATTCCAGCATATCGTATTAAGTGATCGGGTAGTTTCTTTACCAAACCAGACCATGCTGAAATCAAAACTTGCTGTATGGATTCAAGGTTATCGGATAAACTGGAGATAAACTTTATAGCCTCCTTTGCTAAAGATATCCCGATAAACCCCATGGGGACACAAAGCAGCAAAACGACACAGGTGGTAGAAACAAGGGACGATAAGTTTCTGTGTTTACCCCGAAACACTTTTTTATGCAATATTTCGTTCAATGGATATGAAATAAAAGAAAAGATGACAGCCCACATCAAAGGACGAATTATCGGCATAGTTATAAAGATGCCAAGTAAAGCCAATAAGGCAAAGACCAGCAAAAATGGCAAATATCCCCCTTGAGGCGATTTATGAACGAAAGAATCTTTCATGCTCATCACTCCTTGCCAAGGAACAACTGAAAGTATATCAAGTTTGAAACCTTATCGACGTATGTCAACCGCACCCTTACAACGTCACCTAAGCGAAAAACCTTGCCCTTGCGTCCCCTCAAACAAAGACCGTCTTCGTCGTAAAAAAATTGGTCATAAGGTTCAAGGCTTTCCACAGCGACGAACCCCTCCGCCGCATTATCAAGCTCGACGAACATCCCTCTCGGGGTCACCCAAGATATGACGCCATCGAAAATCTCCCCCACTTTACTCTCCATATATTCAGCAATTTTAATCTTAATGGAGATCCTCTCCGCTTCTTCCGTCTTTTCTTCCATTGCGCTGATGTAGGCCGAAAGGTTCGAAAGCTCTTGGACGCTAAAGGCACCCGGTGCCTCCCGATTCTTTTGAATCAAGGTGTGCACTATCCTATGAACAACTAAATCGGGATATCTTCTTATGGGTGAAGTAAAGTGTAAATAATATTTCAGAGCTAACCCAAAATGCCCCAAACACCTGGGATCGTAACGTGCCCTGGGCAAGGAACGCAAAACTAGAGTATGGACCAATCTCTTGCATGGTAGCCCTTCAACTCCTTTTAGCAGGCGATTTATAGCCTTGTTTGATGGACTTATTTTCTTTGTTTTCACTCCAATGGAAGAAAGAGTTTTTTTAAGCTGCATTACTTTCTCCACGTCTGGTTTTTCATGAACTCTATAGATTGTTAATGCACTATTACTAATTATATATTCCGCTATTACGCTATTGGCAAGTATCATGATGTGTTCGATGATGCGATGGGCAAATGTACGCTCAATGGCTCTTATATCGATTGGCGTCCCTTTCTCATCAAGTTCCACCTTCGTCTCCGGAAAATCGAACTCTATCATTCCCGCTTTTTTCCTTTTTTTGTATAGCATATTAGACAGAATTGCAAGGTGACTTAAGACCTTATCAGCCTCTCTTCCCAAGGTCTTTTTACCATCTAAAACTTCTTGGACTTCCTCGTAGGTCAGCCGCTTGCGGACACGTATCACGCTTGGTAAAATTTCATATTTCAGAAGGTCTCCTCTGCGATCTAACACCATTTCAACTGTAAGACACAACCTGTCCTCGTTCTCAATTAAGCTACATAGGTCAGAAGAAAGCTGGGGAGGCAGCATTGGAATTACCCTATCAACCAAATAAACCGAAAAACTCCTTTCTTTGGCCTCCATGTCAATGTAGCTATCGGGTCGAACATATTCCGATACATCCGCTATGTGAACTCCTAAACGCCAGCCTTCATCAATCTCTTCAATAGAAAGGGCATCGTCAAAATCCTTGGCATCCGAAGGATCTATGGTAAGAGTGAATTTATTTCTAAAATCTTTCCTTTCACCGGGAAAACGGCGAAGAGGAGAGGTGTTTTTTAAAGCTTCAGCCTCTGCGAGCACATCTTTCGGGAAATTGGATTTAATTTTATATTCTTCCATCAAAGCTAGCACTCGGACTTGGGGATCATCCTCATCGCCTAAAACTCTTAGCACCTTGCCTTCTCCGGGAAATGGGAATCGGGGATATTTTTTTATCGCAACGACGACAACAGCCCCATCCTTCAAAGCCTCGCCATCATCCAAAGTGAGAATAAAATTATATCGTCGATCTAAGGGAAACAATAGCGGGACACCGTTTCGACACCTCGTTATGCCTACGATCTCAGTGATACCCCTTGACAGTACTTTTTTTACCTTGCCATATAACCTATTTTTCTGATAGTTTTTACTTATAACTATCTTAACTTCGTCTCCATGGATGGCACCGCCCATATCTTCTTCGGCTATATAAATATCGGGCAACCTCTTATCCCTGGGACGGACAAAACCAAAGCCCCTAGGGTTAAGCTCCAGTTTGCCTATAGCAATATTCCTTCGAGGGGATATTCTGCGTCCCCTTCTTTTAGTCCTTCTGGTATATTTCATTTTGACGCCACTAATGCAGCTGCTAAGCCCGCTCCGACACCATTATCGATGTTTACTACTACCACTCCACCACTGCAGGCATTGAGCATGGAAAGTAAAGCTGCAAGTCCGCCAAAACTTGCACCATAACCAACAGAGGTTGGAACGGCAATGACAATGGACGAAACTAAACCAGCCACGACGCTCGGAAGAGCACCCTCCATACCAGCGACTACCACTATCGCGCGCGACTTTCTAATATCTGGAAGCAGAGGAAATAATCGATGTATGCCAGCTACGCCAACATCACAAAATCTCTTCACCTGACAACCTGCAAATTCCGCAACATCAGCCGCTTCCTCAGCTACCGGCTTATCAGAGCTCCCAGCAGCGATTACGGCAACTTCGCCCCGTTTTTGAGGAGGCTCAAAGCGACACAGGGACAACCTGGAATCCTTGCGATATTCTATATTTGAAATATAGCCCTTCAATAACTCATGCTTATCCATTGATATACGGCTAAAGATAGCATTTGAGCGGTTCCTGGCAATGCTTTGTGCTATCTTTATCAATTGTTCGTCAGACTTGCCAGGAGTATATATAATTTCACCGATTCCTCGCCTTATAGATCGATGCCAATCTAATTTGACATCTCCGAGATCTTCGTAGGGTAATAAAGATAAATTCTCCATGGCCGTATCTACGTCAATTTTCCCATTTTCTAGCAATTCCAAAATACGCCGTAAGCTATTTTGCATTTCCATGGCTCTCGTTCCCTCTTTCTCGTCCCGTTTTATCTATCACTATTATAAATTATAAAGGGCTATGGCACTTAAGCCATAGCCCTTTATAATCAACGCGGTTTTTTATATTGGCACGCGTATTAATCATACTCCGGCATTTCAGGCATCCTTGGAGCTTCTTTTTTCTCCGGTTTTTCGGCCACCAAGACTTCCGTCGTGAGCACCATGGCCGCGATCGAGCCGGCATTTTGTAGGGCGCTACGAGTAACCTTCAGAGGGTCTATTATGCCTTCTTCGATCATGTCGACATACTCGCCAGTAACCGCATCTAAGCCCTGCCCCTTGGGCAAGCTTCGTACCTTTTCCACAACCACGTCTCCCTGAAATCCGGCATTTTTAGCTATTAAGTGCAGGGGTTCAGCGAGGGCATTCAACACTACCTGAGCCCCAATCTTCTCATCCCCATTCAAAGTTTCGATGAAGGACTCCAGTGCAGGGACGCAATTTAGCAATGCAACTCCGCCACCCGCTACGATACCCTCTTCTACGGCGGCTCTGGTCGCACTCAAGGCATCTTCTATACGATGCTTCAGCTCCTTTTGTTCGGTCTCAGTAGCCGCGCCCACCTGGATAACAGCTACGCCACCTACTAGTTTAGCAAGCCTTTCTTGAAGTTTTTCTTTGTCGTATTCGGATGTAGCTTCTTCCAGCTCCGCTTTAATTTGAGCAGCACGTTTCCTTATAGCCTCGCTGTCGCCTGCTCCTTCAACTATTGTGGTTTCCTCTTTCGTAACGCGCACCTTTTTGGCGTGACCAAGCATGGAAAGATCAGCGTTTTCAAGCTTAATTCCCAGCTCTTCGCTAATGACTTGACCACCAGTCACTATAGCGATATCCTGCAGCATGGCTTTCCTTCTATCGCCGAATCCGGGCGCCTTAACAGCACAAACTTGCAAGATTCCGCGCAATTTGTTGACCACCAAAGTCGCCAAAGCCTCGCCTTCTACGTCCTCAGAAATGATCAAAAGCGGTTTTCCGGTTTGAACGACCTTTTCCAATATGGGAAGCAGATCTTTTACATTGCTGATTTTTCCGTCATGAATCAGGATGTATGCATCTTCAAAGGAGGCCTCCATTCGCTCTGGATCGGTAATCATGTAGGGGCTGATATACCCTTTGTCGAATTGAAGCCCTTCGACCATCTCCAAAGTGGTACCCACGGACTGACTATCTTCAACCGTGATAACACCATCTTCTCCCACCTTGGACATCGCTTCAGCGATCAGTTCACCAATTCCTTTGTCATTGGCAGAAATAGCCGCCACCTGGGCGATCTTGGATCTATCCTTGACAGGTATTGCCATCTTCCTCAATTCATCTACAACTACGTCTACTGCCATTTCGATGCCCCTTCGCATCAACATGCCGTTGGCTCCAGCAGCAACGTTTTTCATGCCATGACGTATCATGGCTCTAGCAAGCACCGTGGCAGTTGTCGTTCCGTCACCAGCAATATCGTTGGTCTTTGAAGCTACCTCTTTTAAAAGCTGTGCTCCCATGTTTTCAAAGGGCTCTTCCAGTTCTATTTCCTTGGCGATGGTAACACCATCATTGGTAATCGTGGGGGAGCCAAATTTCTTCTCCAATACCACATTTCGCCCTTTGGGCCCCAATGTTATACCCACCGTGTCGGCAACTTTATTTATGCCTCGCTCTAATGCCCTGCGAGCTTCTTCCTCGAACTTCAGTATTTTCGGCATTATAAATTCCCTCCTTTATAGCTTCAGGTTGATCATCAGGCATTTTTCAGTTATTTCATAACCACAGCCAAGATATCACGTTCGCTCAAAATAAGGTATTCTTCGTCCTCTATCTTTACTTCTGTTCCGGCATACTTGCTAAAAATTACCCTTTCCCCGACTTTTACTTCAAGGGGCAACTTCTGACCATTCTCCAACACCCTGCCACTTCCTACCGCGACTACTTCTCCTTCTTGTGGTTTTTCCTTAGCTGTGTCTGGCAGTACTATTCCACCCTTGGTCTTTTCTTCTTGGGTTAGAACCTTAATAACTACTCGATCTCCTAGAGGCTTAAGCTGCATTTAACATCCCTCCTTGCTAAAATGAATGATAATCACGTTTATCACTTTGTTAGCACTCACTGCCAATCAGTGCTAACAAACCGATAAATATATTAAGGTCCTCCCTCTATTTATTACAAGTAGAAATAAAGGCATTTATGCCAACTTACTGCTAAATAGAGGCAGATATGTCGTATTTTCTTTATTTTTCTGGGGTTTTCACGCCAAAGATTTGGAAGGATCGGGTACGAAGGACAGCGGCGACCTTTCTCCTCTCTTATAAGCATTGTAGCCAGCCGCGGCAATCATAGCGGCATTATCGGTACACAGCTCTATTGGCGGAAGATAGGCATGCCAAGACTTTTCTTTTATTTTTTCCCGAAGCCAAGTATTAGCAGCAACACCACCTGAGATAGCAACTTTGCTTATTCCAGTTATTTTTACAGCCAAATCCACCTTTCGTAGCAAAGCCTCGATAGCTGCGTGCTGGAAGGAGGCGCACACATCTTCCACCCTCAAATTCGGATTTCTCTTTAAAGCCCAAAGTACGGCTGTCTTTAAACCGCTGAAACTAAACTCGATGCTAGGGCTATTGGCCATTGGGACGGGCAACGGTATGGCAAAGGGATCTCCCTTTCCTGCCATTTTTTCTATCATCGGTCCTCCCGGATAACCCAAACCCAACAAACGTGCTACCTTATCGAAGGCTTCGCCCACCGCATCATCCCTGGTAGCCCCAAGCAACTTGTAATCTCCGAAGGATCTTACTAGGATAAGCTCTGTGTGACCTCCTGAAATTATTAATGTTATAAAAGGAGGCAATAAATCGTCATGCGCCAGATAATTTGAAAATATGTGGCCCTCCAAATGATTTACAGCTATTAAGGGAACCTCCCAAGCTTGAGCCAATGCCTTTGCGGCCGTAGTTCCAATTAGCAGCGAACCCATTAAGCCAGGGCCATCCGTGACGGCAATCAAATGTATCTCCCGTGGTGGATTTTTAATCTCGCATTCATCCAAGAGCTGAGAAAGCAAAGGTATAAGGTTTTCTAAATGTTTGCGCGAGGCAAGTTCGGGAACCACACCACCAAAGGTCTCGTGATCTTTTAACTGACTTGCAACCAAAAAACAGCGTAAATTCTTGTTATTTTCAAGCAACGCGACCGATGTATCGTCGCAACTTGTCTCAATGCCCAAGGTCAACATTTAACGTCACCTGCCACAACCATTACAAGAAGAACAACTTCCGCTGGCACAGGACTTTTTTCTCGGTGCTTCTCCCTCCAAATGAATTAATATTTTTCCTCTGCAGCTAGGACAGCTGTGGGCGAAAGTTGTACTTGTGAACTCGGCATCGCAACTGACACAACGATATTTATGCAAAAAGATCACCCTTTCTTGATTCGCTCAATTTCTAAATTTATCCAAGTCGATTCTAATTTCATTTCCTTCATAAATTATATTATATACCCCATCCGAAGACCTAGGAACCACAAAAGCAAGGTCACCAACCGCTCCGGAGGGTAAAGATCCTGTTGGTATTCGCGTGAGCTTTGTTAAAACCTCCTTTTCTGATAAATACATACCGTTGACTGCTATTTTAAAAGGGTCAAAATCGAATGGTTTATAGGTTTCATATCGCAACACAAATAGTTCTTCACCCCGCGCTTGGGGGCTTCCAAAATGACCCAAGTGCCATTTAAGCCAATCTGGCGTCTTTCCAGAGGCTATAGACGCCTTAACGAGCAAGTCATCGACGTAAAGGAAATCAAATCTTGCCCTTGCCCCCAATACTAAATCTCCAAACTCTTGGCCCTCAAGGTACATTGTAGTGATCCGCTTTATCGCCAAATCCTCAAATTCATCAGCGCAGAGTTCACCAGCACCAAAGGTGATTATTGCGATAAATACGGACAATACAATCGTTATCATGAGAAAAAAAAGTTTCTTCAACTCCTTCCACCACCTTTTAGCTCCTCTATCTCTTCAGGAGTAAAAGTATACACTTTATTGCAAAAATGACACCTGACTTCTAAAATATCCCGTTCACTCTCTAGTTCGGGCATTGAAAGCAGCAACGCCTTGACGAGATTCCTTGAACATCTGCAACCAAACTCAAAAGAAGTACTTCCCAGCCATTTTTTACTCAGATCTTTAAATATTGTTTCAAGTATATCCTGCGAAGATCCTACCTGTTCTGCCAACCTGCTGATGGAGTCATATTTTTCTAATAATCTTTCTAGCATGCCAACAAAAGACTCATCGGCATCGGGCAATAGTTGCACCATTAAGCCTCCGGCCGACAGGACGCCCAGAGAGGGTTTCTGCAAAACTCCAAGCGCAATTGCCGTTGGAATCTGCTCAGACTTAGCATAGTAGCAAGCTATATCTTCGGCAATTTCACCTGAGACTAAAGGAACTTTGGAAATCAACGGTCTTTTTAGCCCAAGATCTTTTATCACTGTTAGATATCCGTTGCTGCCCACACCAGCACTCACGTTCCACTTGCCCTTTTCAGAAAGAGGAAGTTCAACCCACGGGTTTTTCACGTAACCTCTTACTTTTCCTCGATTTTCAGCGTCAGCCACTACTTCGCCTAAGGGGCCATCTCCTTCAACCTTTAAGGTAATTCTCGCTCTTTTTACCTTCTGATCGGCCACCATCATCATGGAGGCCATTACCAATCTTCCAAGAGCAGCTGTTGCCAGAAAAGACAAATTATGTACATCTTGGAGTAATTTCACCAATTGGGTTGCCTCTACCGCAATAGCCCTAGCATCTCCTGTTCCAAGTAGGCATCTGTGCACTGTTGCTTTATGCTCATCGTTTTGAGGCACTTTAATCTTCCCCTTTGATGGAGCGTATTATCCACTTCCACTCTTGTAATCTGCAAAACAAAGTTACAAAACCATAAACCGATACCCCTAAAACTCCGGCACCCATTAACCATAGCGCCTTCGCTATTGTACTCCCCCCAAAGGGATAGGGTAATAAAAATTTGTAGGCTATAGAAAACAAAACCAATAGACAGGCAGAAAGGGCCAACTTAGCGCACCACTTGGGATTAAATATCTTTAAGCTTTTTCCGGTTGCCTTCGCCAAATAGCTTATGCCTAAGAAAGCTCCGCTGGTAAAAGCACAAGCCACGCCGAGGGCTAAACCCCTGTACGACAACCACCTCATGGTAGAGGCACTTATCAAAAAGTTTACCACGACCGTGGAGGATGTGACGAGCATAGCACCCTTAGGCAAGCCGCAGGCATATATTGCCCTTAATGTAACGTTAGTCAACGCCATTCCCAGCAACCCAAGGGAATAAATGGCCAAGGACTGACTAGTGGCCCTCCAAGCCCAATCGTCAAAGGCACCTCTATAAAATACACAATTAACCGCTTCGGGTGAAAATATCACTGCCATGATCGAGATGGGTAAGATTAAAAAGAAGGAAAACCGAAGCGAATCACGAAAGATCTCGATAAATTCATCTTTATTAGATGACACTTTAGAAAGTGTCGGCAATACCGCCTGCGATATGGCTATCACGAATAACCCCAAAGGGAGTTGAAGCAATCTGTCAGCGTAATTCAATACCGAGATAGAACCTGCCTCCAAAAAAGAACCCATCACCCTACTTATAATGGGATGCAATTGATTGAAGGAAAGGCCTACCACGTAAGGGAGAAAAAGGCGCATCATCGTCTTCAATTCATCGTCAGCGCGATTGATTTTAGTTGGATAAAGCACAAATCCCTTCCAGGCGCTCCATATCCACTGAACGCAAAATTGAGATACCCCACCCGCTAAGACTGCAACGGGAAGCGCTGAAATACCGAACTTTTCATAAAAGAAAAGGACAACCACGATAAACACCACATTGCTTACAGCTGGCGCTACAGCAGGCACAAAGAAAGAACCCAAGCTGTTAAGCACCCCCATGACGAGGGCAGAAAGAGAGATAATTAGCAAGAAGGGGAAAAGCCTTTTTGTAAAAGACACTGCCAGAGCAGCTTCCTCGCCCGAAAAGCCCGGAGCGATAAGCGAAACCAACTGAGGGGATAGTATGATACCAAGACAAACTACAAAGAAACCAATCGCTATCAAAAGTGTCAAAGCTTGCCGCCCCAATTCCTTTGCTCTTGTTTCTCCTTGCGTGCTTAAAGCTCGAGAAAAAACAGGGACAAAAGTAGCGGATAAAGCACCCTCCGCAAGGAGCTGCCTTGCCAAGTTGGCTAACGTGTATGCCACCAAAAAGGCGTCGAGTTGTCGCGTCGCACCAAAAAAGGCAGCTATAATTGTTTCGCGTATAAGCCCCAATATCCTGCTGGCAAAGGTGCCAATGGTCATCACCATCGAATGTCGTATAATGGTATCGATTGCTTTGGCCAATTATTTTCAATCCTCCCGCTTCTTGCTTTTTGGTTGTAAAAAACTACATCTATTATTATAAGGTGATGTCAATGAATGTAAAAATTCACGTTTGGGGAGTCGGTAACAGCACCTTGGGTGACGACGGAGTCGGCATATTCGTCGCCAAGATGTTAAAAAAACTTTCGCCTCCTTATATTGAAGTTACAATATGTGAAAGTGTCCCCGAAAATTTTATTCTACCCTTGAGGAGAAAAAAGCCCCAAGAACTCGTTATCGTAGATGCAGCTTTAATGAATTTGCCGCCCGGAAGCATTAGAAGGATTCCTTTGGCACAATCCGAGGGCTTTATATTGACTCACGGCTTGCCCTTCTTGACACTGATAGAATCTCAAATAAAAAATTGCAATGTTACCATAATAGGCATACAACCGGAAACAAGAGGTTTCTCCACAAAACTTTCCACTTCTGTGCATGAAGCAGCAAGAAAACTTGTTAAAATTATCACGACATCAAGGTTGCGCGACATTCCACTGCTTACCAGCTAAATCGCTCTCCGAGATAATACTTCCTCGCGATTTCGCTTTCGGCCACCATATCAGGGTCCCCCTCCACCAAGATTTGTCCTTCGTGAATTATGCAAGCCCTATCGGTTATGGCCAAGGTCTCGCGCACGTTGTGATCGGTCAGTATTATGCCGTAACCTCTATGTCGCAAGCCTAACGTCATCTGCTGAATGTCGTAGACTGCTATGGGATCTATGCCGCTGAAGGGTTCATCCAGCATCAAAAAATCGGGCTCTATTGCCAAGGCCCTGGCAATCTCAACACGCCTTCTTTCTCCTCCGCTCAGAGAATGGCCTTTAACGTCCGAAATCTTCTGCAATCCAAACTCCGCCATTAAACGGGATGCTCTTTCTTCAACGTCTTCGCGTTTTAAATTTTGTTCCTCCAAAATCAAACGCAAGTTTTCCTCTACTGTTAAAGACCTAAACACCGAGGCTTCTTGGGGTAAATAGCCTAATCCCAACCTTGCTCGGTGATGCATTGGTAAGGATGTTATTTCCACATCATCAAGATAAACTTCCCCCGCATCAGGGTATAACAAGCCAACTATCATGTAAAAGGTGGTAGTTTTGCCAGCGCCATTAGGGCCCAGTAGCCCTACTATCTCTCCTCTTCTAACTTGAAAGGTAACGTTTGAAACGACCTTTCTCTGTTTAAAGGATTTTTCTAATCCGACAACAGATAGCAGGTCTGCCATGTTAGCTTTCAATCCTCCTTGACTTCAATGACAACTTTAGGTCTCCCCAAAGCCTCGATATGTCTGTCATCTACGTAGTATATTAGGCTTTCGGCTTCTATGGTCCTTCCTTCTTGAACCGCTTTTGCATCACCTGTAACTTCAAGAACTCCCTTGCCACGAAGATAATGAGCTTGCTTTCCAGTGATATGAGTTCTTTCACCATCTGAGGGCTCGTGAATAACTACAACATTTCCAGTAGCCCACAATTCCTCTATTTGTTCCTCTGTTATCTTTCCACTAACTTCCTGGGCACTGACACGAAGATCGCGCCCCTTATCTTCAAATTGGCGCACTTTAATCGCTTTGAAACTCTCGCCTTGCCTGGTCACTTTTTCTGCTATAATTCTCATCTGTCCCATTCGCGCATTTACATTACCTACTGCGCTGTAGTAAACTATTTCTCCTTGCAGCCACTCAAGTTCATCGCTGCGGATTTCCTCGTCTTGACCTCTTATCAGATGACTCTTACCGAATGAATGAAACAAAGTGCCCCTTTCGTCCCGATCAATTTTTAACTCTACACAAGTCAAAGTTGCTTCTTGCGAAGGCCAAGAAACGACAACGTTATCCCAAAACCGAAACTGCTCCCCGTCTATAAGCCCTTCCGCGAAGGGTGCTTTTACAATTAGGTCCTCTTTTGTGACCTCAACACTTCCCTTCGCGGTCACCCTGCCAGTGTTGGGATCGTAGAACAGCTCGTCAGAATGCAGTATAACCTCAGTTATAGCACTCTCTTCTCCTCTACATGATTGTGGCAGCAAAAACAAAAGGCATGAAAAGATCAATAAGACGCCGAGGAATTTTTTTCTTTTCATTTTGTTCCCCCTATGTTGTAGTACGCTAAAAAGCTTTCGTCTTAGATGCAACTAGCTCGGCTATCTGTACGGCGTTGAGCGCTGCGCCCTTCCTTAAATTATCCGAAACGACCCACATGGATAGGGCTCTTGACATTCCAAGATCGCTCCGCAGACGACATACATAAACTAGGTCGCTACCAGCGGCTTGCAGAGGAGTTATATACTTATTTTCAGCCATGACTATTATGCCAGGAGCCTCGGACAAAATTGCATTTGCTTCTTCAAGCGTAACTCGTTCTTCAAATTGAGCCACTATAGCCTCCGAGTGACCTCGCTTAACAGGCACTCTGACAGTAGTACAGCTAACCTGTAACTTTTGATGATGTAAAATTTTTCTTGATTCATTTAACATCTTCCACTCTTCATCGGAAACACCCGACTCGTCCATTGCTCCAATATGAGGCAACACATTAAACCCTATGGGCAGAGGATAGACTTGCGGCTCAAAGGATTTGCCCTCTAAAATGGCGCGCGCGCACTCATCAAGCTCAACAAGAGCTTGCTTGCCCGTGCCAGATACCGATTGAAATGTAACCGCCGAAAAATACTCAAGGCAATATCTTTTGTGAAGGGGAGCCAGGGCCACAACAGCCTGAATTGTGGCACAATTGGGATTTGCTATTATGCCGTTGTGACGCATAACGTCTTCTGGGTTCACCTCGGGAACGATAAGAGGAATTTCAGGGTCTAATCTCCAAGCAGAACTATTATCTATTACTACTGCGCCTTTAGAAACTGCTACCCTGGCCCATCTTTTGGATACGCCTGCGCCGGCTGCAAATAATGCGATATCCACGCCTTTGAAGGCATCATCAGCAACCTCCCTCACTTCCACCTGAGCCCCGCTAAATTCAACGACCTTTCCGGCTGACTTACTGGAGGCTAAAGGAACGAAATCAGAAATTGGAAAGTTCCTTTCTTCCAAGACTTTAATTATCTCCTGTCCCACAAGGCCTGTTGCGCCCAATACTGCTACCTTCATGTCTACTTTTCTCCTTCCATGAAATGTCTATGTAAAGAAGATACAGCCTTATCTATCGAGGAGGAGGATATAACGCAGGTGATCGAATTTGAAGTAGAGGAAATCATGTCAATATTGATGCCTTCTCGCGAGAGAACCGAAAACATTTGAGCTGGTATATCAGGATATACCGACAGGCCAATTCCGACAACCGATACCCTCCCAATCTCCGAATCATAGGTAACACCCTGAGCATCAATTTCCTGCGCATAGTCGTTGCAAACCTCGATGGCCTCCCCAAGTAGCGCCTCTTTGACCAGAAAAGCTATATCATTGACGTCGCCTCGCATAACACTTTGTATTATCATCTCGACGCCAATTCCACGCTCTGCCAGTTTGCTAAACAGTCCAGCAGCTATCCCGGGAACATCGGGAACGCCCAACACGGCTATTTTAGCAATGTTTTTGTCATGGACGATAGCCTTAATAGTTAAACCCTCTTTAACTTCTCCGTGTTTTATGACTTCTTCCATGTTTGCTTCCTTCACCCATGTTCCCTCCCCATCTAATATACTTGAACTAACATAAATCGGCATCTTATATAATGAGGCAAACTCGATGCTCCTCGCCTGAAGCATCCTTGCTCCTAAAGCGGCCATCTCAATGCACTCTTCATAGGAAACACTAGACAATTTCTTGGCGTTAGAAACCAGCCTCGGATCGGCCGTATATATCCCGTTTACGTCAGTGTATATATGACAAAATTCTGCATTTAAAGCAACAGACAGCGCAACGGCTGACAGATCAGAACCACCTCTACCCAGGGTCATAAAATCTCCAAATTCATTAACTCCTTGAAAACCCGTAACTACGGCGGTGCCGCCTTCGCCAAGCCAGGAGGCAACCCTTTTGGGATTGACATTTACTATCCTTCCTTCGGTATGGTGGCCTCTTGCGATAAAACCAGCCTGAAAGCCGTTAAAGGACTTGGTCTTAATTCCTGTTTCTTCCATAGCCATGGCCAATAAAGCTGCGCTTTGTTGCTCGCCGATGACTAAAAGCTGGTCCATTTCCCTGCCATTAAACACGCTTGAGGTCTTTTGTGCAAGCTCAACCAAGTCATCGGTCATTTTGCCCATGGCCGAAACAACGACGGCCACATTGAACCCTTTATCCAAATAATCGCCCTTCACGCGCGCTGCAACGTTACGAATTCGCTCCACCGTGGCAAGGGAACTCCCGCCAAATTTCAACACTACGCAATGGTCGAACATCGATCCGCTTCCTCAAGCATTTTGGCTTCTGCCTCTTTTATTCTTGCGCCTTCCTGGTCAATATCTAAAACGAAGAAACGAGACCTCAGTCCTTTTTCAGTAAAAACCGAGCACATTTCTTTTGCCGTTCGCGTTGGATCACCCTTCACAAAGGCCAGCATACTCGGGCCAGATCCGCTTATTGCAACCCCTAAGCAACCTGGCACAGATTTTACGCGTTCCAATATCTCTTCCCCTCCGGGAAAGAGTTTAGCCCTGTAGGGTTGATGAAGTTTGTCTTCCATGGCCCACGGCAAGTTTTCTAATTTGCCGGTAACCCAAGAAGCCGCTAGCAATGCTGCCCGACTTAAGTTAAATATAGCATCTTGGAGCGAAACCTCTTGCGGAAGCGCTTCTCGAGCCTTTTTCGTATCCACAGTTACATCGGGTACGGCAACCACTATCTTTATCCTTTCTTTAAAATACGGTAGCTTTACATATTTTACTTCTTTTCCGTTCCAAGCGCTTATGACAAATCCGCCCATACAACAAGGAACAACGTTATCGGGATGACCCTCCAACTCCACCATCAAGGGAAGAAGTCTTTCTTTCGAGAGTTCAGGCTTTCCTACTGCCTTTGCCAACATTACTCCTCCGACTATAGCCGAAGCAGAACTTCCTAACCCTCTAGATAAGGGTATGGCATTGTAAGACCTTAGCCTCAATCCCACGGGAGGTATGCCAAAATTTGCTATAGCCGCCTCGAATGATTTGATGATCAAGTTATTCTCGCCTGCAGCTATGTCTTTTCCGCCCTCGCCAATCACTTCTATGTCATATGTATGGGGAGGCAGTAAATCAAGCACTTGGTAGCGATTGTACAAAGATAAAGCAACACCGAAGGAATCAAACCCTGAGCCTACATTAGCACTCGATGCTGGGACAATCACAGTCAACATGACAAAATCTCCTCCCTTAGCGTCTCGTATTCTGCAGCAACTTCATTCGGAGACAGAGCCATCCTATCAACTATCTCTGGATCCTTTAAGCCGCTGCCAGTTAATACCATTACAACTCTTGCATTCTTTGGCAAATTGTCTTGCTTGCTCAACTTGTACAAACCTGCAAGGGTAGCGCAAGAGGCCGGTTCGGCAAAAATACCCTCGCTGCTCGCCAAGTCTTTCTGAGCCATTAGTATTTCTTCGTCAGAAACAGCCAAAAACATCCCCTTGCTGCTTTTAACAGCAGCCATCGCCTTTTTAGCGTTTACGGGACTGCCAATTCGTATAGCAGTAGCCACGGTCTCGGGCTTTTCAAAGGGCCTCCCCACGACGAGCGGAGCAGCGCCTTGGGCCTGTATTCCGATCATCCTCGGGATGGAGGCGATGAGGCCAGCCCTCCTGTATTGAACGAAACCTGCCCAATAAGCCGAAATGTTGCCGGCATTCCCAACGGGCAATACGCACCAATCGGGAGCCCCAATCTCATCGCATACTTCCCATGCTCCACTCCTTTGTCCCCACAATCGATAGGGGTTAACGGAGTTCACTATATTTAGCCCTAAATCATTGGCAAGTTTGCGAGTCATACCAAGGGCAACGTCGAAGTTTCCATGAATAGCTAAGACGTTTGCCCCGTATATCAAAGCTTGGGCGAGTTTACCCTGTGCTACTTTGCCAGCAGGGAGAACGACGTGACATTTTATTTTTGCCTTGGCAGCATATGCTGCAGCCGAAGCAGATGTATTTCCTGTTGAAGCGCATATAATGCCAGAAGCTCCTGACTCGAGAGCTTTAGAAACAGCAAGCACCATACCTCTGTCCTTAAAAGAACCCGTAGGGTTAAGCCCCTCACATTTAGCATAAAGCTCGACGCCAAGTTTCAGGCTCAAATTATCAAGAGGGATCAAAGGGGTATTGCCCTCTCCCAGCGATAAAATTGGGGTTTTTGAGGTCACCGGGAAATATTGAGCATATTTTTCCAATAAACAAACCATCAGCTTTCCACCTTCCACAAGGTTATCAAAAGCCCTCCTCAAGCCTCTTTTGGAGGCGAGAGGAGGGCTCCCGCGGTCCCACTCCACTTTCCGAAACAAATTCTTTCGGATCTCTTTCCGCTTTAAGGGGCGGACCCCGCTATCTTATCCAAAAAGCTTTGGCTTCGATAGCAGCTCAGGGGTGGTCTTCATCCATCCGCGAACAGGAACCTCACACCGAAAAGCTCCCTCTCTGGAGCTCGCTAAAATAAACTACTCTTCCCCGTCATCGCGCCATATTTGTCAACTTTAATGGTTCTTATAATACCTTTTCCGAGATATGTCAAGCAAAACTTCTCGCAATTGTCCCTACGATTAAGCAAGATCAAAAAATAAAACGGTTAAGGTCTTCTACTCTGCCGGTTCGAACATGTCCTTTCCGACTCCACATACGGGGCATACCCAATCATCGGGTAAATCTTCAAAAGCAGTTCCCGGCGAAATACCCGAATCGGGGTCACCCTCCGTCGGATCATAAACATAACCGCAAACCGTGCAAACGTATTCCATGACCTTCCCTCCTCCAATCATCTAAACTAAAGCTAGTAATGATTATAAACTAATCGTCGACCCAACACCATCGGAAAGGCATAAAAATTTTATCAACGACTCAACAATCGCCAGAGCTCCTCTTTTGTCATGAGATCACTTGCCCCCATACCGGTATCATCAAACTTTCCTACAATTGAATAAGCGATGCCTTGTTCTCTCAAGCGATTTTTCGCTACATCGATTTTCTCGGGCGGCAGGACTGCCAAAAGCACTCCCGAAGAAATGAGATGCAAGGGATCGAAGGCTAGAGCCTCGGAAACCTTTTCCGTAATGGAATGTATCGGAAAAGTATCAAAATCCAACCTGACCTTTAAGGAAGTCAGAGAAACAATCTCAGCTATCCCACCAACAACGCCTCCCTCGGTGGGGTCATGCATGAAGGAAGCAAGATCTCTTAGAAGCCTCGCCTCTGGTAGTATCGATAGCATAGAATCCCAACTTTTTACTTCAGCGATTTCTTCAGAAGATAAAACAGATGCGAGCAAATCCTCCCTATCATGGGCAAGTATAACCATTCCCTCGAGACCAACGTGCTTTGTCAAAAGTATTAGGTCACCAGGTCTGATCGAACTTGCTCTTAAAACTTTATGACCAATCCCAAGCATAGTACCTACTACTATGGGATAATTGTAACGATCGGAAAATTCCGTATGCCCTCCGATGATGGCGACCCCTAACTTCTTGGCTTCCTCATCGACCTCTTTCATCAGCGAAGCCACATCATCTAGCGCCATCGTGTTGGGCAATATTATGACCACTATCATATAAGCTGGATCGCCGCCTTTGGCCGCAATATCGTTGGCATTTACGTTGACCAACAAATTGCCGGTTCCCTTAACTGCTCCAACTATGGGATCGGATGTAGCAAGCAGAAAGGCACCTGCAGGCCACCCGATAACGGCTGCGTCCTCTCCTATCTGCGGTCCTATTAACACTTCATCTCTATGAAATCCTCTCAGCTCCTTGAGGAGCGGCTGTAATAAAATCGGGGGAACCTTTCCCACCGGTATGGAAGCGTCATCCATCAATACACGTTCACCCCCTAATGCTATACACACAACCGCAATAACGTTGCCTGTAAAGCGCGAGATCCTTGCTTTTTGCGACAGATTCAATAAATCCACCGCGTTTTCTCCAAACTCGATCTATCCAACTTAGACCTACATTGTTTGATAAGGTTTTTCCAATCGCGTTTATCAATTCAGGATCCTTATGTGGACTGACAGTAAGACTCGTGGCACAAACCTCACAATCAAATGCGATCGCATGCTTCGTCGCTTCTTCAATTTGCAGGCGATAGCACAACATACACCTTTTTCCGCCCTCAGGTTCTTTCGCCAAATGTTTTGTCTCAAGAAACCAGCGATGGGGATCGTAGGCTGGTGCTAAAAGTTGAACTCCAAAATATTCAACCAGCTTCTTTACGGCTTGAAGACGCTTTTCGTACTCCAATTGAGGATGGATGTTATGGCCATAAAAAAAGCAAACTACAAAATTACCCTCAAAGAGCAAACGCTCAAGCGGTATAGTGCCATCGGGAGCACAACAAAGGTGCAGCAAAACTTTCATGTCATCTAACACCGCCATTCAAAGGAGCAATTGATGTCGCAAAAATTAGGTAGCCAGTGTGACCTATCATTCTATCCTCAGGTCTTATCCTGTCCGGATCGATTCTTAGTTTTCTGAGAAATATTTCCAAGACCTCAATGTCAACGAAATAATTTTCCTCCAAAGCGCGAAGGAATTTTTCTATCTGATTGAAAGTTGGAAGCAACGCTCCCATTCGGCGACCTAATGCAAGGGCGCTTCTGACCTGCAGCAAGTAGTTCCACGGATCAGGCAAATCTAAAAACACTGCATCAACGTCAGTTTCTTCAAAGCCTTGGGAAAGGTGTCTCACGTTAAATTCCACTCTATGCTCAACGCCCCACTTCCTACAATTACGGCGAGCAAGCTCAACAAATTCCTCGCGCGCATCGTAAGAATAAACGCAGCCTTCATCTCCAACGAAGTGAGCGAATGCCGTAGTTAAACTTCCCGACCCTGTGCCACATTCCACTACCCTTGCACCAGGTCCTATATCAAGTTGAAGTAATATAAAACCTGCTTCCTTCGGAAAAACTATCTGGGTTTTACGTTTAATCCTGCGCAGATATTCCCCCAAGGTCGGTTTCATGATGTAAAAAACGTTGCCGTTATGAGAGCAAACCCTACCGCCAAAACCGGCCTTCATGACCTCTTTGTGGAATACTATACCTAGTCGAGTTTCTAGCTTTCCCTCGCTCTCCAAAGAAACCAAAAAACTATCTTTTCTATTGGCCGAACGCAAAAAAACAAGCGTCCCCTCTTCTAACATCAATGTCACTCCTGTAAAATACAATGGACCAATGCTTTAGAGTCCAATCCCATCGCTTCAAATACTTCTTCAGAAGGTCCTGAATCGCCAAAGCGCCAAACTCCTAAGGGCTTTACCCTTCCCCTCAGGTCCAAACGTTGGAGCTTTGATATCATCTCCTGACCCAATCCCGTGCGGATATGATGATCTTCATAGGTAAAGATAGGTCCCATTTTAACAGCTTCCGTCACAACTTCATCGTCTAAGGCTAAGGGACAGGAAACTCCATAAACGCGCAAGGAAACGCCTTTTTCTTCCAGCAATTTTCTTGCCTGAAGGGCTCGGTAAACCATATGACCCATCGCAAACACGGAAGCATCGTAACCGTCTCTAATCATATCAATAGTTCCGTAATTAAAGACGTAATCCTCGTCATAAAAAGGGGTAACTCCGTCTTCTTTCGTCAAAACAGGAACTTTGCTCCTGCCCATGGCAACGCATACGTTGCCTTCCTGACATAGCGCCCATCTGGTGACTTTATCGGTTTGGTTGGGATCAATGGGTACGACCGATTTCCAGCCAAAAAGATTGCGAAGTAATCCGCAGTAATCTATGCACTGATGGGTCATGCCATCTTCTCCTACGTCTAAACCCACATGGGTCAAAAAAAGCTTGAGATTGGTCCTGTTGATATCGTTCAATCGTTGTTGGTTATATACTTCAGAAAGCCCAAACACACCAAAATCGGCCCAAACGCTCACTGCGCCCCCACAAGACGATGCACCTGCTACAGTAGCTGTGGCATGCTCCTGAATTCCAGTTTCTATAAACCAATCAGGACACTTCTTTGCAAATTCATCTACTCTAACTGAGGAAGCCAAATCACAATCAAAGACCAAAACGGGTACCGGCTTTCCGTAATTTAAGTCTCCAATGTTTGCCAAAGCTTTACCGAAAGCACTCCTGTTATCCATCTTAGCGGTTGGAGGGTAAACAAAAGGAGTACCTACTTCAATGGGCAAGGCTGTGGGACAAACAACCCTGCCCTTGGGCAGAGGACCTTTCCGCGCACTTAACACATCCTCTAACATCGATGGGTCTTCTCCCAGCTCTTCCATTGCTTTCACATATAGTTCTTTGCTCAGCGCCCTGCCATGAAAATCAGGAATGGCTTCCATGAAAGAGACCCCCTTGCCCATAGTGGTGTTACAAACCACCACGCTTGGTCTTTGGTCCTCGTATGCCTTTTTCAGAGCAGAGTAAATATTCGAAGGGTCATGCCCATCGCATTCATATACTTGCCAACCATCAACTTCCCACAGTTTTTTATATTGAACAGGCATGACCTCTTCAACGAAACCACTGATTTGAATATGATTAAAATCTATCAAGGCCGTGATGTTATCCAAGCCTTCTTTCACGGCGATTCTTCGCGCTTCGGACACTTGTCCTTTAGTCTGTTCGCCGTCTCCCATCAAAACAAATACGTGACCGTTGTTTTGTCTTTTCTTTTGCGCTAAGGCATAACCCACGCCTGCGGCTAATCCTTGTCCCAGATTTCCACTCGCCCAATCTATGCCACGCACGGAGCGCTCAACGTGACCCTGAAAAGGGCTCCCAACTCGCCTAAAATTTCCCAAAAGTTCTGTAGGGTCAAAGAATCCAAGATAGGCAAGTGTTGAGTAGGCAGCGGGCGCAGTATGACCATGGCTAATGACGATAAAGTCTCTATTTATGTCATCGGCGTTTTGTCTGCGCAAATCCGAAACGGCATAGGTCAGCAAATACATCTCGATGCTTGACATGGAACCTCCGGGATGTCCACTATTTGCTGCCGTGGTCATTGTCAGAATCCAACCTCGGCACGTTTTAGCAGCACGGCGGAAAGCCGCTAACTCCGCCTCATCCAATTCATCTTTAGGAAAATGAGTGAGGGAAAGAAGCAATTCTTTCATATGGCTACCTCCAACAGAAAAAAATTAAGAACAATAGACTTGAACATTTTATCCATAGACAAAACAGCAAGCTAAAGTTAACGCATACCTTATACCAGCAACCAAAGGCTATTGCAACCTCTTCATATCTCTTGCCTTGACAGGCGAAGGCTGGATAAATCAAGGCGGAAGTCGCATAACTTCCGCCTTTTGACAACCTATCGGGTTATGAGGAAGCAGCTTTTTATATGACTTCTTCTAGAGGCTTATACAAATCTTCCATGCCAAAGGCTTCTGCCACGGGTTTATAGGTAATAACGCCTTTATACATGTTTAATCCCTTCGAAAGCGCTGGATTTTCCCTGCAGGCACGCTCTACACCTTTATTGGCAATCTGTAGTCCGTATCGTATGGTATTGTTGCTGAGAGCAAAGGTGGCAGTTCTGGAATAAGCCCCAGGCATATTTGCGACACAGTAGTGAACCACGCCATCTACCACGAATACGGGATCAGAGTGAGTTGTTGGTTTCGAAGTTTCAGCACATCCACCTTGATCGATCGCCACGTCTACGATCACGGAACCTGGCTTCATTAGCTTCAAATGTTCTTTGCGAACCAGCTTTGGCGTTTTTGCACCAGGTATTAACACAGCACCTACTACTATATCTGCTTCTTTTAACTCTGCTTCCAAGGTATGACTATCGCTAAAGAGAGGAAATACATTCGGAGGCATGATTTGAGTCAAATTTTCAAGAACCTTCGGACTTACATCAAGTATGGTCACCTTTGCACCAAGTCCGGCGCCAACTCTCGCGGCATTGCTTCCCACGCCACCGCCGCCAATTACCAATATATTGGCTGGAGCAACTCCCGGAACGCCCGTGGGAAGCAATCCCATACCCCCATGAGGCTTACCCAGGTAGTAAGCTCCCATCAAACAGGCCATGCGCCCAGCAATGGTGCTCATCGGTCTTAACAAAGGCAACGAGCCATCGGCTTCTTGAACCGTCTCGTAAGCTACAGCTATTATCTTTTTGTCCAGGCAGGTTTTAGTCAACGTCTCATCTGCAGCAAAGTGAAAATAAGTGTAAATTAACTGGTTCTCACGCATTAGATCGTATTCTTGGGGAAGCGGTTCTTTAACCTTTATGATCATGTCAGCAGTAGACCAAACCTCTTTAGCCGTGTCCAATATTTTAGCCCCGGCAGCCTTATATTCTTCGTCAGTGATTCCTGAGCCAGTACCGGCACCTTTTTCTACCACCACTTCATGTCCGGCATCAACATAGCTCCTCGCGGCTGCTGGAGTAAGCCCTACCCTGAACTCGTTATCTTTTACCTCTTTCGGACAACCTATCCTCATTTAAAAAATGCCTCCTTTTTTATTATTTGAGATAGATAAAACTATCACTTCAACATAGATTATACAATATATCCTCATAAATATACACGAGGAACTCGCGGTGTAAATAAATTAGGTATCTCGTAATTTATGGTTCCAAGCAAGCAAGCTATCTCCTCTGGCGTTATGCGCTCTTCTCCCTGACTTCCGAGGAGCACTACTTCGTCTTTCACATTTACGTCCGGTATGTGGGTAACGTTTACCATCATTTGGTCCATACAAATGCTTCCTACTATGGGAGCACGCACTCCCCTTACTAAAACGCTTGCCTTCATGGAAAGGTTGCGCGGATAGCCATCGTGATATCCTATGGGCAAAACGGCTATTCTTTCCTCCCCTCGAGTCATATAGCGCAATCCATAACCCACACCGCTTCCCAACGGCAATGTCCTCAGAACAGCCACTTCAGTCTTGATCTGAAATACAGGTTTTAGCTCGAAGGGCCTACTGCATGTTTCAGACGGCCACATTCCATATAATATCAACCCGGGCCTAACAGCATCCAAATGATAGTCTGGGGTATTGAGTGTCGCCGGACTGTTGCAAACGTGGCGCAACCTAGTTTTACTTCCATATTCCTCCAATATGTCCAGGGCTCTAGCAAATCTTTTAAACTGCCAATGCGTATAATCCAGGTTAGGCTCATCGGCCGTAGCAAAGTGAGTAAAAACTCCCTCGATATCGAGACAAGGCAAGCTTTTTAGTTCCGGCAATATTTTCGCCAATTCTTCGGGCAAAAAGCCAATTCTCCCCATGCCTGTGTCAATTTTTAGGTGAAGGCGTGCTAGTTTACCTTGTTTTTCTGCTGTCCGGCTTGCTGTATGCGCAAAGGACATATCGGTCAATGCTGCAGCTATATCATATCTGACATAATATTCTGCAGCTTCATGGGGTGAGGGACCAAGGACAAGCACGGGTTCTTGGATGCCTGCTTCCCGTAAACTTACGGCCTCATCGGGTGTAGCGACGGCAAGCCTCTGACAACCAGCTTCCACTAAAGCCTTTGAGATCCTGGCAATTCCCATGCCATAACCATTCGCCTTTACCACCGATATTACTTGTGCTTTTGGTCCGACGAAATTCCTTATGTTAATAAAGTTATATTGTAAATTTTTCAGGTTAACTTCATACCTCGTAGGTCTTAAATCCAACCAAAACACCCCCTAAGAAAGAAAAAAGGAAGCCGTTAGGCCTCCTTTTCTTGTATTGGCGCCTATGTCAGCTCGCCACGAGCTCGTCTGGCATCAAAATCTTTCACCAACCGCCGCACCTCGCCAGACACCCACCATAAAGCTATAAGGTTAGGTATAGCCATCAGGCCGTTTAAAGTATCGGCAAAATCCCAAATGTTCCGTAAAAACTCACTTCCACCCCAAGCGCCAAGAACTATACAGATGATCCAAAGAGCCTTGTAGTAGGGAATCACCTTCACTCCCAATATATAAGTCGCTCCTGTTTCTCCGTACCAGTACCATGCAAGCACCGTCGAATAGGCAAAAAGGGCAAGAGAAACTGCCAAAAACATCGCACCTGTGCGGCCCCAAACGGTACTAAAGGCGGTTAAGGTTAATTGAGCTCCTGTAAGTTCAGGATAACCAGTGAGAGTACCCGTGGCAATGATGCTTATAACTGTAATTGTGCATATAATTATGGTATCCAAAAATACCTCGAAAATGCCCATGGTGCCTTGACGCACGGGATGATCCGTTATGGCTGTGCAATGAACCATCGGGGCCGACCCAAGGCCAGCTTCGTTTGAAAAGATGCCTCGGGCGGTGCCCTTTATCATTGCCTGTCTCACGGACCATCCGGCAATAGCACCCGGCATTGCCATAGGATCACGGAAGGCGTAACGAAATGCAGCCCCAAAAGCAGCCGGCAATTTGTCCATATTCATCACAAAGAGTATCACGCCTCCAGCAAAGTACAATACAGACATAAAAGGAATTATGATGACGGTAGCATTGGCTATACTTTTTAGGCCACCGATTACAACCAGGGCCGTTAGAAAAGCCAGCGCTATTCCAGTATATATATGAGGGACGCCAAAACCCAAATTTACTGCTTCTGCAGTAGAATTGGCTTGGGTCATATTGCCAATTCCGAAGGCTGCCAGTGCCGCAAAGAGGGCAAAAAGCCAGGCCAACCACTTTTGTCCCGTGGCCGCCCTTAATACGTACATAGACCCTCCGCGCCAGTTACCTGCTTCGTCTTTTTCCCTAAAACGGGTCGCCAAAATAACTTCGACCATCTTTGTAGTCATGCCAAAGAGCGCACTTATCCACATCCAAAAGGCCGCACCAGGACCTCCCAAGTGAATAGCCGTGGCAGCCCCTGCGATGTTGCCAGATCCCAGGGTCCCAGCAAGAGCCGTAGCTAGCGCTGCAAAGGGAGATATAGTGCCTTCTTCGCCATAGCCCTTGCGAGCACCCTTGCCAAAAACGTTTGTAAAAGACATGACGAAGTAACGTACCTGGGGTACACCCAATATAATCGTCAAATAGACTCCCGTGCCAAGCAAAAAAGCACACATCCAAGGCCCCCACACTATAGAATTTACCACGCTGTTAATCTGCAATAAAACCTCCATATTCTCGCCCTCCTTGCTTATTAGGTAGAATTAGAGCACAAAGAACCAATAAAGCTTCCGCTGTGTTTTATGAAGATCACGTCACCTCCTTGAGCAGGGATTTTAAAAAGTCGCAAAAATGAAAATTTTCATTCATCTAAATTATCGACTTAATAGTTCAACTAAGCATTTTAAGGTAAGCTGGTGAAAGATCAACTCTCTTTTGATTTTTCTGGGAGTAAAACTAACATTGTAATGATGATGGTTTTTAGCAGTACGATATTTGCACGTAATTTTCATCTATCCGATTCAAAATGCCACATTACTTCTAGCGGTTGTAGAGGGTGAGCTACATCCTGGAAATGTTATCCTTTATCTTTTTCGGATAACCTAAATCCATTTTAAAAATGCCTCTTTTTTAAATGATTTAAATAAAGCTACTATTTCAACGTTAATTATACAATATTTTATTTATTATACAATATATTTCAATAAAATATACATGAAGACTTACGGGAGGTGGCGTAAAATATTTGGATCCCAGACCCCAAATAACTGGATACCCCGGGATGAAAAAGAAAAAGGGGGCCCTAAGGGCCCCCTTTTTGCATTGGCGCCTATGTCAGCTCGCCACGAGCTCGTCTGGCATCAAAATCTTTCACCAACCGCCGCACCTCGCCAGACACCCACCATAAAGCTATAAGGTTAGGTATAGCCATCAGGCCGTTTAAAGTATCGGCAAAATCCCAAATGTTCCGTAAAAACTCACTTCCACCCCAAGCGCCAAGAACTATACAGATGATCCAAAGAGCCTTGTAGTAGGGAATCACCTTCACTCCCAATATATAAGTCGCTCCTGTTTCTCCGTACCAGTACCATGCAAGCACCGTCGAATAGGCAAAAAGGGCAAGAGAAACTGCCAAAAACATCGCACCTGTGCGGCCCCAAACGGTACTAAAGGCGGTTAAGGTTAATTGAGCTCCTGTAAGTTCAGGATAACCAGTGAGAGTACCCGTGGCAATGATGCTTATAACTGTAATTGTGCATATAATTATGGTATCCAAAAATACCTCGAAAATGCCCATGGTGCCTTGACGCACGGGATGATCCGTTATGGCTGTGCAATGAACCATCGGGGCCGACCCAAGGCCAGCTTCGTTTGAAAAGATGCCTCGGGCGGTGCCCTTTATCATTGCCTGTCTCACGGACCATCCGGCAATAGCACCCGGCATTGCCATAGGATCACGGAAGGCGTAACGAAATGCAGCCCCAAAAGCAGCCGGCAATTTGTCCATATTCATCACAAAGAGTATCACGCCTCCAGCAAAGTACAATACAGACATAAAAGGAATTATGATGACGGTAGCATTGGCTATACTTTTTAGGCCACCGATTACAACCAGGGCCGTTAGAAAAGCCAGCGCTATTCCAGTATATATATGAGGGACGCCAAAACCCAAATTTACTGCTTCTGCAGTAGAATTGGCTTGGGTCATATTGCCAATTCCGAAGGCTGCCAGTGCCGCAAAGAGGGCAAAAAGCCAGGCCAACCACTTTTGTCCCGTGGCCGCCCTTAATACGTACATAGACCCTCCGCGCCAGTTACCTGCTTCGTCTTTTTCCCTAAAACGGGTCGCCAAAATAACTTCGACCATCTTTGTAGTCATGCCAAAGAGCGCACTTATCCACATCCAAAAGGCCGCACCAGGTCCTCCCAAGTGAATAGCCGTGGCAGCTCCTGCAATGTTCCCAGAACCAACAGTTCCCGCAAGGGCCGTAGCCAACGCTGCAAAGGGAGATATAGTACCTTCTTCGCCATAGCCCTTGAGTGCGCTCTTTGTAAATACGTTCTTAAAAGAAAGGGTGAAGTAACGTACCTGAGGTACGCCCAATATAATCGTCAAATAAACACCTGTGCCAACCAAAAAAACACACATCCATGGTCCCCATACTATGGAATTTACTACATTATTGACAGCAAGCAATGTTTCCATACCTGGCTTCCCCTCCTCATCAAATCGACTTTAACACTCAAGACTAACAAAAAGACCTTTTATCCTTCTGTGATGTTCATATCACCTCCTCTTTAGTATACTGGTATACTAAATTGAACGCTTGCATTATACCATCACCATAAAAATAACGGAAGGGGTGTTGCAACACCCCTTCCGTTATTTTTTTATGGTCCAAATCCTACAGGGATTTAAGATTTAAAAGGAAAGAAATATTATATTAGCAAAAAATTTATTCTTGCTCATAAGTAACCCTCTTCTTTTAAGAGCTGCTTTGCTTCAACGAGGAAGCGAGATGGTACTTTTATAACCGGACCGGTACAACCCATGGCTGATTCTGCATAAATTCCATGAGCCCACAGAACTTTCACGGCATCCTCAATGGTCAATACATCTATGCCTTGGATTTCTTCGTCCGTCGGCTCCGGCTTGGGAGGTTCAATCTCAACCTCTTTCTCTTCCTTCTTGCCGTGAAGCTCCGCCAACACCCCTTCAAGGCCTGCATCTTTTGCCATTGCCATTTCTCGTTTGGCCAAGGACGGTAATCCGGCTAATGCAACTTCGGCCGTAAAATGAATCGCATTTGCAATGACAGGAGCCCCGGAGGCTCGAGAGATAATGGAAATCACGTAAGGCCAATCTTCACCAACGGAAGGGCCGTACCCCCAACCAAGCGACTCATAATTTCCGCCCGTGTTGTAAGCACTAAAGACCTTGACCAAGACATTTCCCGTCAAGGTATCGGTGACACAAACGTCAACCGAGCCAGCTATAAGATCGTTTCCCCTAAGGATAGATCCTCCCTCTTGCCTAACAGTACTACCAAATGCGATCTCGTACCCATTTTCTTCCAGTTGCTTTAGGGATCTGTAAACAATTTGCGCCCCATCCACATTTAAAATACCGACCTTTGGATCTTCGATGCCCCTTGCCTTAGCTACAGCTGTGCCATAAATAGCGTTCAAGATCATTGCTTCCACTCTATCAGTCGAGGTGGTACCGGTCGAAGTCGAAATTATTAGGGGTCTTCCCTTCGCAGGAGTGTATATCATTCCAACGGTTGCAACCCCCAAAGGAAAAGGATAGTGAAGAGCTACCGCTCCCTTTATGAGACCTTCCCTTAAGGCCTCTTCCATGGCCTTTTGAATGTCAGCTTCACAATCATCGGTCTCTATCCACTCAAGGTCGCTGAAACCTTCAATTCGAGGGCCTATCATTACAACCTTGATAAAGCGGTATTGCTCTTGCGCGAGCCTGCCTCCCAAGGCTAACTCATTTGAGCCCAGTTCGCTTCCGCTGCTCATTAAACCTATAGGAACAAGCTCGCCGCTCCCCTTTGCTGCTCTCACAATCTCATCTAATGCCTCGCCAATGAATTTTTTCGCTTTGGACTTATCCACTATACCTCACCTCTCGTACCTCACTTCGCATTCGCACCCTTCAGGGATTTAGCGATATCGGCAAGCACTTCAAGAATTGTGTTCTTTACTTCTTCCTTGGTAAGGGTTTCTACTTTTTCTTCAACTGCTGGCGATGGAGCCTCTATCATGAATGACACTCCATCAGAAAGATTAGTTAAACGAGCCAAAAATAAGCTTCCTTTTCCGATGACCATGGCTCGCTTCATCTTGCCATTTTTTATATTTTCGCAAGCAAGACCTATAAACGGCACACCTGAAGGGATGTGGCCTTGGGTCGGTGCAAAGCCGGGCATTCCGCGAGTTTTTATAAAATCAGTCATACCCGCTTTATCAAGTTCCCTTTTCATAACGGCCAAAGCAGCGATCATTTTAAAGTTCGCCTCAGGAACATTACCTGCTCCTGCCGGCAATGTAATTTCTGGATTTTGTAATTCTGCAGCGTATTTGTCCACATCCAGAAATCCTAAACCTATGCGTTTCAGTGGCTTGTAAACCAACGCTTCCGTTATGGCTTGTGGAGATGCTCCCGCTCCTATGGAATGTTTTCCTACGGCGTCAAGCCTCATTACTGGGGACTCTCCATCTTCAGGGGCAAGTAACACGGCAAAATTGCCTAACATGTCCTCCAATGCTGGCATGCCTTTTTTGACATGATCTCTCGCGTTCATATAAAGCTTAGGAAGGGCCCCACCCGCCAATACTACTACGTTTTCCCTCACGCCCGAGGCTACTTGTGCTGCTGCGTCCACCAAGGCATAAACCGGACCTGCACAAAAGCCCCGTATATCACATCCGCTAGCGTTGCTGCAACCAGCAATCTCGCCTATGGATTTAGCAAAATTCCCCCCACCTCTTTGATTCATGTCGCCGGCTGCTTCTTCTGAACATTCAATGATGAAATCCACTTCCTCTGGCTTCATGTTCGCTCGTTTCAATAAATGCAGCAAGGCTAAAACACCGCCCGCTTTGCAGGCAATATTCTCGAGCAATACATAAGATGATAAGCACTCGTCAAACTCATGGGCCTTTCTGCAACATCCAACAATTTCGCCCCCCGAATAAAGGGGCACGGCTCCATCTTCCCTTATTTCCTTTTCAATTTCCTCGAAAATATGCCCCTTCTCCAAACGCTGCAAAATGCTTGAATTCATCAACGGATGCGCCTGAAGCTTATCTTCAACTTTTTTAGAAAAAGACTGCTCCAACCAAATGATATCAAAGACATCGCAGATATCCATCAAACCGAGAAACTCATCCTCAGGCATTATCTCTCCAAATGTACCGTAACGCGAAACGTCCTTTAACGGGTTTTGATACCAGGGCGTTTGATGTGCCTCTAATTCTTCAAGGGATATTCCTCCAATAAAAGCTTGATTTGGTGCGTAACCGATGGCTTCATCGTAGGTTCGTATGGACTTTGACAGAGAAAGCAGAAACTCTGATTCTCCCTTAATCTTTCTCTCCCAAAAAGGCGTATTGCCATAGTGATAAGCTAATTCAGGCGTGTGATTGAGGCAATAAGCATACTCTTTTATCGCAACTTTTCGCATGTGATCATGCACGCTCCTCTTGTCAAAATGACTGTTCAATCTTACAAAAGTTCACAAAAGGGGCCAAAGATTTAATTCTTTGGCCCCTTTAACGCTACGACATTCGTCAATTTCCGAAAATAGTTTGTTCCTCAATATCAGCCTGCAAAGCTTCTAGGGCCTTGAGCAACAAACGACGCCTTATTGCCTTCTCTTCCTCAAGGGGCTTGGTGGGATCGCCCAAGGGATGCGGTATAGCCACAGAGGGTACTATCCTGTTTGCTCCCACTGTTTGCGAAATGGGGACGATAGTACATACGTGGACGGTGGGTAGGCCAACTCGTTCAAGTTCCTTCACGATCGTTGCACCGCAACGAGTACAAGTCCCTCAAGTAGAGGTAAGTATCACTCCGTCAACGTCAGCTTCTTTCAACTTTTTGGCGATTTCCTCGCCAAATTTCTTGGCGTAAGCGACTGGCGTGCCGTTACCGACAGTTGCATAGTATTTATCGTGGAGTGAGCCAAAGGCGCCTTCTTTTTCAAGTTCCCTGGCTACATCTAATGGCAGCACTCTGTCTGGATCGTCGTTAGCATAAGTCGGATCATAACCGCCATGAACTGTCTCATGAGTTTCGGGCGTAAGGTTTTCGAGACCTGCTATGCTGTATTCACCATATTTAGTGGCACTTGAAGCTTCGATCCTATCAGGGTTTCCCTTTGGAACTATACCCCCAGATGTAACGAGGGCAATCTTAGCCTCCCTTATGTTCTGTATTGCTGGTGCCGGAGGAACGCGATCGAAGGAAGGCATAGGATACTCAGTTGCAAAATCCTCGCCTTTCAATTTTTTTATGAGCATGTCAACTGCTCGCTCCGCACCTATTCGGTCACGAAAGATGTTGACACGAATGCCCCGCTCTATGTAGCCTTCTTCTTCGGGACGCCCTAAGGGTTCGCCATTTAACTGTTTCAGTATCAAACGCGCCATTTTAGGTATGGCATCGCGCATGCCCCTAGCGCTATCAGAGGTTTCTACGATGTATAAATCTTTTCTGTAAATTTCTACGGCTGGATTTTCTGGATACATGGCAGTAACAACTGGTATGCACAACTTTTTGCTCACTGCATCGCATAGGGCACCACATGCCATCCCATAACGCCCGGCGTTGAAAGCAGGCCCTGCAACTAAGGCATCTGGGCGATAGCTTTCCAATAGCCCGATGATCTTATCGACAGCCTCCTCCGCATGTTCCGCGAAATAATCATCTCCACAGACTAAGGTAGCAACCACAACAGCCTCTTCTCCTAATGCTGCCTGCAAAGCCTGGCCAGGGCCCACAACGCCCTCGCGAAGTTCCGGAGGATAATCTGCCCTTTCCTCGCCACCTATACCGGCAAAAAACTGGTTTATATAATGGACCACTCTATAAGTCACTAATTATCCCCCCTATCTCTTGCTGCTACTCTAAAGTGTACTTGCTATATTGCTCGCGCATATTTGCAACTGCTTGAGACAGGGCCTCGGGATCCAAGACCATTTCCATCATTTCCATCTGTTCTTCCCAAACTGCCGGATCTACTTCTTCCCTAATTTCTGGCTCAAAAATGTGGTAAACTGCGAGTCCCAACGGGACTCCCGCCAAAGGACCTGCGTAAGTCGGATCACCGTTTGTCACGGTCTCTGCGTAAATTTCGGCGCCTTCAGGATCGGAGCTTCCAAGTATAACTATTACATTCTCAGCTCCATATTTCTCAACAACATCCTTCACGCGTTGTTGGTTCTGCAGGTCCATGGCTCCCGCGGCCGTTCAGACGAAACATTCGGTCACGGAAAACACTGTTTCTGCGCCACTATCCTTCAAGCAGGCCTCCATGACAGGGCCAGGAATGCCATCTCTTTCGCCAAGGAGAATCAACTTTTTACCGGCCAATTTACCCTTTGCCATAGCTTGTTACACCTCCCATTTTATTTTATCTGGTCTCGGCCGAGAAACAGGTGAAACCAAGCTCGTTGGTAGCTCCAGTTATCGCCTGCAATTCGACCTCGATGGAACCGTCATCCTTTAAGCTTCCGGAAAATCCTCCAGCTATAATGTCAACATATTCACTGAAACCAATCACCCTTTCCATGGGCGGTAACTTTACAATAGGGTTAGCATTTCCGACGCTTACTACAGCGTTGGCTTCCGGCGACGCATCGGCAAGAGATTGACTCGCTCCATCTCTACCCGCATATTCGTCTGTGATCAGAACTGTTTTTATACCAGCGAGTTCTGCCTTTTTACAGTTCATGATGAGGTCTGTATCGGGATTGCCGAATCCTTCTTCAGTAATGATTACACCGTCGACACCCAACATCCTGGCAAGCTTTACTGTGTAAGAGGAATTTCTCTTTTTATCCTCTAACGTGACATTTTCGTTTGTTATTATGCAGCCAATAAAGTTTATTTCCTCGCCATGACGCTTGTATAATGCCTCTATTACCGGGTTATTTTGGTGAACATAGGTACTATTTTTGTCGCAAGCCGATACGCAGTTTCCCGATACTATCGCACCGTCGAAAACTTCATTAGGGTGAATTAAAGTAGGCAGTATCTTTTTTGCATCTACTCCATACACGTAGGTATCATGAAGCAACCCCTGCGATTGCAACATATAGATGTAGGCCACTTTAGGGAGTTTTTCAAGTTCCTTGGACCTTTTTGTTATCTCCTCAAGCTCGTATAGGGACACTTCATCTGGAGACACATCTTTAGCCTTTGTGGCCAAGAAATGAGCGACCTTTAGTCCAGCTACGCGACAAGCAGCTTCGTAGTCATGCCTTTCAATATCTGCCCTTGGAGTAAAGACCAAGACCACATTATTTGTCTTGGAAAAAGGGGTATAATCCGCCCCTGGCCCAGACATATCTATTATGCCTTCTTGGAAACCCATTATTTTGCCACAGGTCACAACCGCTGCTCCAGTGAGAGCTAAGGTCTTTCCCTCTCCTACGGTTCCTTCAACGTCTCCAATGAAGCCAGGAAAAACATCTCCTTCGCCCTCAATTTTACATCTTGGCTCTATCACGTCTTTAACCGGCACGATGCGGACCTTTTCTCCCGGACGAGCCAAATCAACCTCGACACATTCAAAGCGATCGTCCTTAGAAAGTAAGGAACTTATTTCTTCTTGGTTAATATAAAGTACTTTGTCTTCAACTTTGGTGGTATTTCCCCATTTAATATCGTTTATTTTGACTTTGTGCAATTCAAGCCTCACTAACACACACCTCCTTTTCATTTTTAAAATTACTAACTACTGCAATATCTTTTCCACTCGCTCTTTTATCGCCTCTATTGTTACTTCATTTCCCGTAATTCTATCCTTCAATTCCCCTCCTTGATAAAATAGGAACGTTGGGACCCCCATGACCTTTAGACTAATTGCCAAACGGCGGTTCTCGGCCACATTAAGTTTGCAAAACTTAACTTTACCTTCATACTGAGAGGCAAGCTCCTCCACCTGAGGCATCAACGCAAGGCACGGACCGCATTTTGGTCCCCAGAGATCTACAACTACCGGTAATTCACTTTGCAGAACTTCCGATTCAAAATTGTCCTTATTTACCTCTATCAATTAAACACACCTCCTGTTTTGATACGATCCCATACCGACAAAGTACGGGCATGATCAACTGTTCGTCAAGGTATTGCATATCTTCCAGAACTTTCTGATCAAGCTTGATGCTTGAAAGACTTTGATCTTTACAAAATTCTAAGGTACTTTCAATTACATTAAGGGATTCTATATCAGTGAAATGACCTTCACAAGGGGATTGAGCAAGGATAATTGTCATAAAAATCCTCATCGAAGGAGCTATATTCCCAGATAAAGGATGAGATAAAATTTTGTATCCCACGTGCACCTTATCACGAGCAGCTACCAGCACATCTAAAATAGATCCTTCTACGTAGATGCACCTGGGAAGGGTTCTTATTCGCGGATTATTGGATATAAGATAATACGAGGAGGACATTAGCCAAACCTCCCTTCCATTCGGATAATTTGGCCCCTGTCCTCTTTACCCTCAGGGATTCGCCACTTTTTATCGGGCTTGCCCCTTTGGCAGACCTTCAAAGGTCTTTTCCAGGGCCCCGTCACATCGCAATCCTTTTGCCTGAGAGATTAGGACTTTTCCCTTACACCTTCGGCTTCTCGCCCAGAAGGCAAGACATCTCTTGCGATGCTCATCCGGAATGTGCATTCTTCCATCTAACATTTTATATATATGATTTCAAAGGGTCAAGCATGCTTTTATCCACAAAGCCACTTCAGGCACTAACATATCCTCGGCACCATTTCTCCAACGAGCATATCGATCACCCTCATGCCTCCTATTTTTGTCTTAAGCCCCACGATCCCGACATGATCTTCTGTAACCTTACCTATGACAGAACAATGGGGGGCGACCTTTTTCAAAGACGAAAGAACTTCTCTTAAATAATCCGGATCTACGGCAAGAACCGCCGTACCCTCGCATGCTAAATGCAGCACATCGAAACCTAAAACATCAGCTACGGATACTACCTCTGAATTTACTGGTATGAGTTCCTCCTCGATCTCGATGCCGATGTTGGATCCTTCAGCCCATTCACACAAGACAGTCCCTAAACCGCCTCGCGTACAATCCCTTGCGCACTTAACGCCTGGTATGCTAGTTAAGGGTTCCATAAGTGGCCACAAAGGCTTGCAATCGCTTATCAATTCATCCACCTCAAGGCCGTAGTGAAGGGCCGATATTAAAGCACCGTGTTGTCCTATAGGACCAGTAACGATTAAATAGTCGCCCGGGTATAGATTTTTAATTCCCCAGTGGTTGTCAGTAAGGACTTCTCCTAAGGCACAACAAGTTATATACATGCCATCCGCCTGGCCCCTGGGCAAAACTTTTGTATCACCAGCAACGAGTTTAATATCCAGATCCCTGCTTACGCGATAGGCGCTCTCGATGACTTTTAACAATTCTTCCTTCAGTAATCCTTCTTCTATGAGAATGCCCATAGCCAAATAAAGTGGCTTAACTCCTCTTACTGCTAGATCGTTAGTGCTGCCACATATTGCAAGCTTGCCAATGTCTCCCCCAGGGAAAAATCTCGGACTTACGGTAAAACCATCAATTGTGACGCCAATGCCATTTTCAATCAAGGCGCAATCTTCCATATCCTTATTGCTCTGATTGCCGTATATATTTAATATTTCTTTGATAAGTTGTTGAGTTGGCCTGCCACCACTACCATGTCCTAATTCTATAAACATCATCGCATCACCTTGTAAGAATACTTATAACAAGCAGCGCAGTTGCCTTCGCTAGATACCATACATGGACCTACCGGATCATCGGGAGTGCAACGAATCGAAAACAAGGGACACTCCTCCGGCCTTAATTTGCCCATCAATACTTCACCGCATTTGCATCCAGAGGGCAAGGGAACTTCTTTGATGTCTAAATCAAACCTCGTAATGGCATCGAAGCAGGCAAATTCGGGCTTTAACCGTAACCCAGAATTTTTAATCTTCCCAAGTCCTCGCCATCTGGCATCCGCTTCATCGAAGACTCGTCTTATAAACTTTTTGGCTCGGGTGTTTCCCTCTGGCCTTACTGCCCTAGCATAAAGCAGACTAACCTTGGGGTCCTTATCGTGAACTTGTCTAGCTAGTTCCACCAAACCTTCCATGATATCTAGGGGTTCAAATCCCGCAATCGTGCAGGATATGTTAAAATCTCTGGGCAAAAATTCATAGGGCTTTACGCCTATGACAACGGTTACATGCCCCGGAAGCAAAAAGCCATCCACTTTAAGTTCCCTTGACTCAGCAAGGAGTCGCAATGCCGGCGGAACAAGTTTATGAAAACAAAGAACGGAAAAGTTTCGGACCTTTTTCTCTTCTGCCTCTAAAATGATAGCAGCCGTAGAGGGAGCTGTCGTCTCGAATCCAACACCTAAAAAGACAACTTCCTTCGTTGGATTTTTCAAAGCTAGGTCCAATGCCTCATCGCAGGATCTCACCACTCGAACATCAGCTCCTTGAGTCCTAAGATTTCGCAAAGAGCCTTTAGTACCGGGAACGCGCATCATATCCCCGTAAGTAGCAAAAATCAAACCTTTTTTTTCGGCAAGCTTTATCGCCGCGTCCACTTCTCCTTGGTCTGTAACGCAGACGGGACAGCCAGGCCCGGAGACAAGTGAAATGTTTTTTGGAAGCAATGACCTTAATCCGCTCCTGTAGATGGCAACCGTGTGTGTGCCGCAAACTTCCATGAAGGTCATGGGCTCTTTGGCAAAAAATCCTAAAGCACGTTGAAGTAATTCAGCTTTGTCCCTAAGATTGCCTTTTTCCTGCAATATTCAACACTTCTTTCCACAATTCTTCCAATTCTTGGCCCTCTTTTTCTTCGCACTTTTCTATAATAAAACCAGCGTGCACCAAAACCACATCGCCCACATTTACACTATCGATCAAGTCCGTCCTTGCCTCCACTTTCAAGGATCCCGCCCGTGCAATTACCCTGCGCGAATCCAAAATTTTTTCTATTCTATGTGGAACAGCCAGACACATATTTCTACCTCCTTCACCTTCCATTAAAACGAGTAAAAAAGCGGGACCTATTGAATTTTGGCCCCGCTTCGTCTTTTGTGCCGAACGTTCATTCAAGCAATTCAACAAGCTTTCGACGTTATCGCCCGGGGCAACTTAAACCCTTATGAGTTCGTTGCCAGTTCGTCGTTCTTCTCATCCACTTTCTCGCTAATTCTGCGGATGCTCAAAGCATTGCCCGTTAGCGCATCTATATCCAAACAAACGCCGTTGAGTCTTAAATCCTCGTTGCACGCATCAAATCGAGCTGGCATTGACGTCAAAAAACGACTTATGACCGATTCCTTCCTCATGCCAATAACTCCGGCGTGCCCTCCCGTCATACCCACATCGGTTATAAAGGCAGTTCCTTTGTCAAGTATATCTTCATCTGCCGTCGCAACATGGGTATGGGTGCCTAAGACCGCCGATACGCGCCCATCAAGATATAATGCTAAGGCTCTTTTTTCCGATGTTGCCTCGGCGTGAATATCCACCAATATGGTGGTGGTTGAAGCCTCCTGTAAGATTTCATCGGCCTTCCTAAAAGGGCAATCCACGTCGTACATAAATGTTCGACCCAAGAGGTTCAAAACTAACAACCTTCCCTCTCCGCACTTCAAAACTGCGCTTCCTCGGCCGGGACAGCCTGGAGGATAATTGGCAGGTCGTAGCAACTTGGGTTCCGAATCCAATAGGGATAAACCTTCTTTTTTGTCCCATATGTGATTGCCCGACGTCATGCAATCGATTCCCATTGCCAATAGCTCGTCTAATACCTTTTGGGTTATACCAAAACCACCGGCAGAGTTTTCCACATTTGCAATGACGAAATCAAAAGGTCCATAAGTGTTTCTCACCTTGGGCAAGAGCTTTTGAAGCGTCCTTCTCCCTGGTCTGCCAACGATATCTCCTATAAAAAGCACTCTCATGACAACATTCCTACTTCGCAAACTCAATGGCCCTGAGCTCCCTTATGACTGTCACCTTGACTTGGCCAGGGTACTTAAGGTCTTCTTCTATCTTTCGAGCAATATCGTATGCAATCTTATATATGGTACCATCATCTCCTGCTTCAGGAGATATCATGACTCGCACTTCCCTTCCAGCCTGGATGGCGTATGCTTTCTCCACTCCCGTAAAGGAAGAAGCTAAATTTTCCAGTTTTTCAAGTCTTCTTATATAGGCTTCTATGCTTTCGCGCCTCGCCCCAGGCCTTGAAGCACTTACGGCATCGGCAGCAAGTACTAAGACAGCATACACACTTTTAGGCTCTTCCTCCTCGTGATGAGCAGCAATCGCGTTTACTATGACCTGCGACTCGCCGTATCGTTTCGCAAGGTCTGCTCCTATTAAAGCGTGCGAGCCTTCCACCTGGTAATCTATAGCTTTACCAATATCATGCAACAGTCCCGCTCTCCTTGCGATCATTTCATCAAGCCCAAGTTCTGCCGCCATTACCCCGGTCAAGTGAGCGACTTCCAAGCTGTGAGCCAATGCATTTTGGCCATAGCTTGATCTATAGGTAAGCCTCCCCAAGGTCTTGACGATCTCAGGATGTACGCCTTCTATATTAACCTCGAGCAAAGCATTTTCGGCTGCCTCAAGCATATGTTCGTCAACTTCCTTACGCACTTTTTCTACGATCTCCTCAATGCGCGCCGGATGAATCCTTCCGTCAAGGATGAGCCTCTCCAGGGAAATACGGGCAATCTCACGCCTTACAGGATCAAAACAGCTTAGCGTCACCGCCTCAGGCGTATCATCCACAATCAAATCGACGCCTGTCAAACTTTCGAAGGCCCTAATATTCCTTCCTTCTCTGCCGATTATTCTGCCCTTCATATCGTCTGAGGGCAGGGGTACAACGCTAACCGTAACTTCAGAAGTATGATCGACAGCACATCGCTGAATTGCTGTGGTTAAAATCTCCCTTGCCTTTTTATCAGCCTCACGTTTAAAATTTTCTTCCAACTCCTTCAATTTCAACCCAATAGAAGAGGAGGCTTCCTCTTCTACCTCTTTTAGTAGAAGTTCCTTTGCCTCTTCTCGTGAAAGCCCAGCGACTTTCTCTAGTTTAACGATCCGTTCCCGCAAAAGCCTTTCGGCCTCCAGTTTTGCCTTTTCTACTTCTGTCAACCTGGCCTTTAGCTCTTCTTCTTTCTTCGCTAAATTTTCAAGTTTTCTGTCGAGACTTTCCTCTCTTTGTTCAAGCCTTCTTTCGGCTCGCTGAATTTCGCTCCTGCGCTCTTTAAGTTCTCTTTCCAATTCGTGTCGAATCTTCAGCGCTTCTTCTCTAGCCTCGGCAAGAACTTCTCGCTTCTTGGTTTCGGCCTCTCTTTTTGCTTCTTCAACTATCTGTTCAGCAATTTTCTTCGTGCTTAAAATCTTTTTTTCATCATGTATTTTTCGAACGTAATAGCCGACGGCAATGCCGACCGCGCCAGCTAACACGCTCGATAAGAGCATGACAAATCCCATTTAGAAATCACCCCTCATTCAATTGTCAAGGTTCAAGGCATGCGAACAACACGTTTTAAAAGATCATCGCAATTTAATAGTCTTTAAAATACATCCTGGGCATTATTTTACAGAATGTCTCATAATACTACAAGTGTGATTGCAAAAGTCAGGTACCCAATCGAGTAGAAAATGGCACTTCATACCAGTCTTTTAACTAAGGCTTCTGAATTTTTTTGACAACCCCAGGACTCAAAGATAACGACCATATCGGGCGCATTAAAAAATCGGGAAGGGAGATCCTCCTTCCCGATTTGTTTGATTTGCTCACGCTGTTTTATATTTATTAACGCTTGCGAGGACAAACCTTTTAGGTTTAATCCTCCCACTCACCGCCCCCCTTGCCCATTCGACTGAAACAAAAGGCTAGTCCCGCTATGATAATTACGGCCATGAATATGGTTGTTCCAATTGCAGCGTTCGTCATCTAACCTCCCCTCCTTCTTGCTCGCTTACTTCCGTCTTTGATTTCATGCCTTGCAATATGAAGCTAGCGATCAGGACTGCCACCATGATGATCCAAATGAAGTTAGACCAACTTCCGTACCCTCCATAGGGTTCCTTAAGGTCCTGCATAAAACCGCCGTAAACTACGACGAAAAGAAGTCCTACCGGCACCACGATCTTGATAAGAAAATCCATCCAAGGACCTACCTTGATATCTGAAGTGGCATTCACGTGCTCGCGAAGCTTATCGGCACCAAAGACCCAACCTACAACCAACGAGGCAATGGCACCGCCTATGAGCAATGTATAGAAGGCAACCGTCCTGTCAACGATGTCAAGCCAATACATTCCCCCCTGAGTACAATAAAGAAGTCCGATCAAAAATCCGACTAGGCATCCCCAAAAAGTAACTTTTTTCCGCTCCCATCCGAACTTGTCCATCAAGGGAACAATGTATCCCGCGTAAGCCAAATAATACGCTGAACTGAGTCCTATCATCCAAAACATGAGGAAGAATAAAACGCCTGTCAATCGACTCAAAGCAGGCATCAACGATATACCGACAGGGTAAGTTACAAAAGCCACTCCAATACCAGCGATGGCCACCTCTTGCAAGGACACTCCCAGAGCTTGCATTATATAACCGACTGTGCTAAAGACAGCAAAACCCGCCAAGAATGCAAAGCTGGTGTCGCAAAACACTGTAATAACGGTGTTGTTCGTTATATCGCCCTTTCTAGCGATAAAACGTCCGTAGGCATACATTCCCGCCATCCCAACAGAAAGCGAAAATGCTATCTGGCTAAAGGCAGCAAACCAGACGCCTCCTCCCTTTAAGACGGACCAATCGACATCGAGGTAATAATTAAGCCCCTCCACGGCTCCGGGCAGTGTTAAGCTTCTTACTAATATCGCCACGATCAAAACCCACGCTAACGCCATGACTACTTCTGAGACCTTCCCAATTAATTCAGCACCTCGATGTATCACGAAATAAATGACGATCCAAGTGAAGGTTAACGCTCCAACTATGGGCCACCTTAACCCACCAAGCACCCCAGGATTGTCTGAAAGGCCAAGCACTGTGCTAAAAAAGTAATCTCCTGCCTGATGGGCACCCACTTCTCCCACACCCCAAGCTAAAGTCATGGAACTAAACATGTAAATTAGGGTCCAAGCCATGATCACACAATAATAAGTATCGATTAAAAAGGCCGATATGCTTGGAAACCATCCTACCCATTCCCATTTTTTGCCTATGCTGCTAAAGACTCCAGGGGCTCCTTTTTGAAAATAATGCCCCATTCCAAACTCAGTGAGAAGCCACGGAATCCCAATGGCAAAAATGCCTATGATGTAAGCCACCAAAAAGGCAGCTCCCCCATACTGGTAACACATATAAGGAAACCGCCAGACGTTGCCCAAACCGATGGCTGACCCTATAGCTGCAAAAATCATATGACGCCGCTTTAAAAACTTTTCCCTACCAGCTTCTGCCATTCTCCTCTCCTCCTTTTTTAAGTTTTACTCATACTAAGCAAATAAACAAATCTAGCCATCCCTATTTCTTTTTTCACCTCCTCTGCGTTGATTAACCAAAGAACTGGATGTAACCCATGATCAATATAACGGCGATGATTACCGGCAAGACGTAAGTCATATAACCTCTCAAGCCCTCTGGGAATTTCGGTCCTATGCCCGTATTGGCCTCTTTAATAAAGTTTTCCCATCCCCAGCCATATTTGGAGGTGCAAAAGAGGACAAAAACGAGAGAGCCTATGGGAAGCAAATTAAAACTTACTATGAAATCTTCCAGATCAAGGACTACGGTTCCCTCTCCAAAAGGTTGAAACCCGCTCCAGGGGCCAAATCCCAAAACGCAGGGCAATGAAGCGATGAATAAGACCAGGATGCCCACATAACAGGCCTTTTTGCGACTCCACTTCCACTCGTCCATGGCAAAGGCTATGAGATGCTCAAATACAGCAATTACAGTCGTTAAAGCTGCCAAAGATATAAATACGAAAAATAAAGTACCCCATAATCTACCGCCAGTCATAGCATTGAAGACGTTTGGAAGAGTGACGAATATCAAACCAGGACCCGCTCCAGCATCGACGCCAAAAGCAAAACAAGCGGGGAAAATTACCATTCCTGACATCAATGCTATCAGTGTATCAAGGATTATAATATAGACAGACTCACCCAGAAGGGCCCTTTCTTTGCTCAGGTAACTCCCAAATATTAACATGCTGCCGATTCCTAAGCTCAAGGTGAAAAAGGCCTGGCTTTGGGCAGCAAAAACTGCTTCCCAAGTTAGCTTAGAAAAGTCTGGCTTAAGGTAAAAAGCTATGCCCTTTTCAGCTCCAGGCAGTGTCACGGAACGAACTATGAGCACAACGAGCAGCATAAAAAGGCCAGACATCAAAATCTTAGTTATTCGTTCAACGCCTGCCTGCAAACCTCTCGAACAAACCAGGAAGCCAAGCAATACCGCCAAAGCCATCCACATGGTCAGTTCAGGAGTATTGGATATGAAAGAACCAAAAAAGGCACCCACTTCTTCAGGAGAAAGCATTGAAAGATGTCCTACTGCAACGTGATAAGTATAAGCCAGGCCCCAACCTGTAACAGTGGTATAGAACATCATCAATACCATGTTTCCGAGCACACCGAGATAACCGTAAATATGCCACTTGGTACCAGGCGGCTCCAAGACAAGCATCGCGCCGGCTAAATTTCTACGGCTGGCTCGCCCCATGGCAAATTCGCATACCATGATGGGAAGACCCATGATAGCCAAAAAAATTAAATAAACTATTACAAAAGCTGCTCCACCATATCGGCCTGTGATATAGGGAAATCGCCACACATTTCCCAAACCTATAGCACATCCTGCAGACACCAATATAAAGCCTAATCTGGAAGCTAACTGTTCTCTCTCAGCCACTGCAATCACCCCCTCTTTATTGTGCATATCATTTTATAGCATATTAGATATAAAGTAAATTAGGATTAAAGACCCAACTCAAGCAAATGATAAAGTGAATTGGTACTAATGAGCAAATATTATACTATGCTGTAAAAATCAGGGATAGGGCGTCGCCCAAGGACGACAATAGTTTTTTTCTCAAATCTGGATATTGAAATAGGGTGGGGTCAAGGCAAGCCAAATTTTGGGCTTCTGTGCGAGCTTTATACAACAAGCTAACATCCTTTACGAGGTCTGCGACTTTAAAGTCCGTTATGCCATGCTGCCTGACTCCGCAAAAGGCACCTGGCCCTCTCAGTTTTAAATCTTCCTCAGCTACTATAAAGCCGTCATTGGTGGAACACAAGACCTTAAATCGCTTTCTAGCCTCAGGGGTAGGAGCTTCTCCCAATAAAAAGCAAAAGCCCTGACTTTTGCCGCGGCCTACTCTTCCTCTGAGCTGATGAAGCTGAGATAGACCAAACCTGTATGCATCCTCTATTACAATTATGTTAGCGCTGGGCACGTCAATGCCCACTTCTATTACGTTGGTAGCCACAAGCAAATCTATCTCCTGGCGTACAAAGGCCTGGTAAGCTTCGTCCTTGTCAAAAACCTCCAAACGACCATGCAGCAAGCCTACCCTGAAGTTTGAAAACTCCTGACATAAAGACTTATAGCGTTCTTGCACGGAAGTCGCTTCTATGGATTCACTTTCATCTATCAAAGGACACACCCAATAGGCTTGATTGCCTGAGGATAATTTTGCTTTAATAAATTCATATAGAGCGGGCAATTTATTTTTTCTTATCCATTGGGTTCTAACCGGGTTCCTACCTGGAGGTAGTTCGTCAACTACGGACATGGAAAGGTCTCCGTACACGGTCAATGCCAACGTTCGCGGGATGGGAGTAGCAGTCATGACTAAAGTATGAGGATGTCTGCCCTTGTCCATCAAGGTTCGTCGTTGCAACACTCCAAAACGATGTTGTTCGTCGATCACTACCAAGCCCAGCCTTTGGAATTTAACCCCTTCTTGAATTAAAGCGTGTGTCCCAATGACGATATGCGATCTTCCCTCGCAGATATCTTCGTATCTTTCCCCCCTCTCTTGAGGAGTTAAAGCGCTAGTCAGTAAAGCAACCTTCAGATTTAGCTTCGACAGCCAATTTACTATTTTGGTGTAATGCTGTTTGGCCAAAACCTCGGTCGGAACCATCATTGCAGCTTGATATCCGGCATCCACAGAGGCAAGCATCGCTGCCACCGCAACTACGGTTTTGCCCGAGCCTACATCCCCCTGAAGCAAGCGATTCATAGGCACGCTTTTAGTCACATCATCCGCTATTTCCCGTAAAACCCTTTCTTGAGCACAAGTGAGTTTAAAGGTTAAACATTCTTTGATGAAAGCACTCTGCAGGGGACCGTGCCAAAGTAAAACAGGGGCATTAGTCTCCTTTTCCAATTGTTCCTTTTTCAAGGCCAACCCAAGCTGAAGAAGAAACAGCTCATCAAAAACGAGCCTTTTGCGACATAAGCCCCACTGCTCTTCGCTATCAGGATAATGATAACCCCAGATGGCTTCCTTGAGGGGTAATAACTCATTTCGCACCAAAATCTCAGAGGGCATGAATTCCTCTACAAAAGGCAAATATTCTAAAAGTGCCCCCTTTATCAAAAGTCTAAGCCATCTTTGGTTTAATCCTTCCGTGAGAGGATAGACTGGCACAATTCTACCCATCTCCTCCATGGTTGCATCGGATTCGACTACTTCAAATTCGGGGTTGACCACCTGTAGCATGCCAAAATCACTTTTCACTTTTCCATACAGGGCAACCATGGAGCCCGGTGTAAGAACTTTTTCCAGCCTTTTTCTGTTAAACCATATAGCCTGAGCAATTTGAGTTCCATCAGTTATTGTGGCTATCGTAAGGTCTAAGTTACGCCTTTTTGTAACTTTCTTTTCCACCCCAACTATTCGCACCAACATGGTTGTGACAATGCCAGGTTTCAAGGAACTTATAGGCGTTATATTTCTTCTGTCCTCATAACGTCGCGGAAAGAAGTAAAGCAAGTCCTCGATAGTTTTGATACCCAATTTGGATAGAAGATATGATCTTTTTGGCCCTACGCCTTTTAAAAATCTAACATCCTTAGCCAAGATATTTTCATTCGATGGACTAGCTTTCATCATCAGCAATTTCAGCCTCTATCATTTCAGCATATTTGTTTAGAACTGCCCTAAATTCGGCAACAAAGGATATTTTGAGTTTTTTCATCCTCTCAATCTCGGCTTTACTTCTGTCCAAGGCTCGCGAAGCTTCCTCGAGCATCCTTTCAGCCTTGGCTTTTGCCTCAGCAACGATGGCTTCGGCTTCCCTTTTTGCGGCCTCTACCTTTTCATCTGCACTTTGCTGCGCCATGAGAAGGGCTTCCTGAAGGGAATCCCTTAAGTTTCTGTAATCTTCAAGCTGCCTTTCAAGTTGATGAATTATGCGCTCCTGCTCGCCACATTTTTCTGCATAAAAGTGCAAACTCTCTGCAACCAAATCCAAGAAGTCATCCACCTCGATAGGATCGTATCCTCGCAAAGATCTCTTAAAATCTTTATTTATGACGTCAAGTGCCGACAAAACTTCACTCATGGTTTTGGGCCACCTCTTTTTCCTCCTCCCATAAATCGATGAGGCTTCTATTAGGCGAAGCCAAAAAGACCGCTGGTGCTATCCTCATGACAACACCTCTCATAGCATAAGCCACACCGCAAATGAAATCGAGGGCGCTCTGTCCTTCGGCTTTATCGACGTTGCGCAAGTCAACTATAATGATCTTACCGTTATGTAAAGCTTCTGCCAAATCTTCCCTTCGTTCCGCACACATGTAACCCTTACAAAACACCAATGCAGCTTGCTTGGCACGTGATTGTGGGATGCGATCAACATCTTCATATGATTCTAGGCCTTCCTCTTGCAAATTCTCCTCTTTTTGCACTGTGATGCCCAACAGTGCCAGGAGTCGTTCAAGCATTCCCCTCTCTCCTCCTAAAGTAAACTTTATTTAATTTCCTCTAGGACCAAATATGGCACGACCTAAACGCACCATAGTACTTCCTTCCGCGATCGCTATCTCGAAGTCATCGCTCATGCCCATGGATAATTCGGGAAGCTCTACGCCAAGATCCTCTTCCAATTCTTCCTTTAGACGGCGAAGCAGAGCGAAAGACGATCTTATCCTTTTTTTCTCGTCCGTCAAAGGACCTATCCCCATCAATCCAATTAACTTTAAATGTGGACAAAGGCCCAAAATATGCTCCGCCAATACACGGGCATGGTCTGGCTCAACGCCATACTTTGAGGCTTCGCTAGATATCTTTACTTCGATAAGCACAGGCATAGTCTTTCTCAACAACACTAATCGCTGCTCTAAAATATCTGTCAGATTAGCGCTATCGATACTTTGTATGACATCGAACAATTGAACGGCAACCTTGGCTTTATTGCGTTGTAAATGACCAATCATATGCCAAGTAGTGCTTGGGCTTTTAGGCCATTTTTCTTTCTTTTTCCTAGCTTCCTGGACTCTGTTTTCGCCAATTCCATCGATGTATCCGGTCTCTACAGCCTGAATCATCGCTTCCAAAGGTTGACCTTTTGTGGCTGCGATTATCTTTATTTGATCAGAATCTCTGCCGATGCTTGCTGCAGCTTTAGCGATTTTATACTTCACTATTTCGATATTATTATATACATCTGCGCTTACCATAGAAAGACCCTCCCCTCTCTAGCCTTATCACCGTTCAATATCACGATCTCGCCAGGAAGCAAACCCTCTTCTACGAAGTACATGTTGCCTTCCATGGGAATGCCTTTTATTTCCTTAAAAGTTGCCAAACCTTTAGAGACTACATACACTCCTTGCTTGCCTTTCTTGAAAATTACGCTTTCTTCGGGAAGGAGCACCCCGTGCCTTCTGCCTTCGTATATCATGAAGTTTAATTTGCGATCAATCGTCAAATGAGCAGGAAAATACGGCGTCAAGGCAATGTTAACCCTTGCCTTCAATCCTAAAATTTCCTTCGCAAGCACTTCAACCCTAAAGGGAACGTCCATTTCATCAAGTCGTATCCACAGAAAATTTTTCTGCAGATTTTCTTTCACCTTGGGCGTCAAATACACATAGAAGACACAGCGTAACGCCTGCGGTAAGGGAATAACTTTTCCAATGAGTGTCCCCTTTTGCACGTTAACTCCTTGTGGCACAGTCCTTGCCTTTACCGCTTTGGGCAAATTGTCGTAATCCAACCAAACCCTGGCAAAGTTCCAATTTCCTTCTTCTCCGTCCAGCGCCGGAACAAAATAACCAGCCTTTGGCGCCCAAATCACCTTTCGTTCAGCGCCCTCTATGACAGCAATGGCCTCGCCTTTAGCTACTCTGGCCACCTTTCCGCCGTTAACAAATTTAAGGACGCCCTTTACCGGCGAGCTAACTACCTCTTCCTGCCACAATAACCAACCTTCTACGGGAAATTCATCAACGTGCAGGGCGGGCTTTGCCACAACCACATTAGGGTGCTTAAAACGGTGATGGTTTTGCCAAGCCAAAAAGAAAAACACCGCTAATGAGACAAGCACTACACACCATATGGCATAAATGATTTGAGCGAAACCTTTGTTCTCTTTCATCTCCGTGTATATTTACATATGCCTAATCGCATTTACAGTAATCGCAACTGATGCATCGTTCACACCCTTCTGCGTGAATTAAGGGAGCACCACAAACGGGACACATATCTCCTCTTTCTTGCACTTCCACCAATTTGCCCAAAGCCTTTTCCAATCCCCTCGCTATTGCGTCAGGCAAACTCAAAATCAAAGAATCGCCTTCAAGAAAGGGAGTGCTTCCTCCTATTCCTTTTAACTGCTTTATTATTTCGTCTATAGGTATGCCACTTCTTAGCGCCAAAGAAATTAACCTTCCCAAAGCCTCTGTGTGCGCTTGCGTATCTTTGCCAGACTTCCCCAAAGTAGCAAACACTTCAAAGGGCTGACCATCGATAAAGTTCAAAGTAAGATAGAGATTGCCATAGCTTGTCCCAATTTTAACGGTCTTTCCCGAAAGCACAGGAGGGCGTTTTTTAGGCTTAACATAGCCTTGTTCAACGACGCTCATTACGGTAATTTTATCGCTTTCTTTTCCCGTTTCTTGCTTGGCGCCTACGTAAAGCACTTGATCTTCCTTGCACCTGTCCCTAAAAATTGTTATTCCCTTGCAACCAAGCTCGTATGCCAACAAAAAGGATTTTTTTACATCCTCTACAGAAGCATCGTGGGGTAAGTTTATGGTTTTACTCACTGCATTATCGGTAAACTCCTGAAAAGCTGCCTGCATCCTTACGTGCCATTCAGGGACGATGTCGTGCGCTGTTACGAAGACTTTTTTTATGTCTTCGGGTAAATCCAAATCCCTTAGGGATCCCTTGGTCAATATCTCCTCGATCAGCTCTTCAGTATATAATCCCTCTTCTTTAAGGGCATCAAGCAGAATTTCATTGACGTAAGTCAAGCTAGCACTTCCACCAAAGGCCTTTCGTTTATAAGCCAGAGCAAAGACTGGTTCTATGCCACTTGATACCTCGGCAATGAGCGAGATGGTCCCTGTAGGCGCAATGGTGGTAACTGTGGCGTTTCTCATTAAAATGCCGCTTTCTTCCCACTTGCTTCCCTTCCATGCAGGGAAGGGGCCCCTTTCTTCTGCAAGTTTTGAACTTTCCTCATGTCCAATTTTGCTTATAAAGCACATCACTTGACGAGCAAGCTCCAGTGCATCCTCGCTATCGTAAGGAATGCGAGCCTTGAAAAGTACGTCAGCCCAACCCATAACACCTAATCCAATTTTTCTTGTAGTTTTAGTCCTATCGGCAATTTCTTTTATTGGGAATTGGTTTATCTCGATCACGTCATCCAAAAAACGAACTGCCATTCGAGTAGTTTGTTCTAGCTTATCCCAATCAATTTCGCGATTTGACAAAATCATGTTTGATAAGTTAATACTTCCCAAATTGCATGATTCGAAGGGTAAAAGTGGCTGCTCTCCACAGGGATTGGTGGCAACAATGGAACCCAAATGGGGTGTGGGATTTGAAGCTTCGATTTTATCCAGAAAAATCATTCCGGGATCACCCGTCTTCCAGGCCATTTCGCATATGAGATCGAATAAATACAGTGCCTTGATTCTATCCACTACTTCTTTTGTTCGCGGATTTATCAGATCCCAATCTTCATCGTTTAAAATAGCTCGCATAAACTTTTGAGTGACACCTATTGAAATGTTAAAATTTCTTAACTTGCCTTCTTCTACCTTAGCCTTGATGAATTTAACCACATCGGGATGATCGGCATTTAATATCCCCATGTTGGCACCGCGCCTCATTCCACCCTGTTTTACTACGTCGGTGGTGTGATCAAAAAGCTCCATGAAAGAGACCGGGCCCGAGGCGACGCCTTTAGTGCTCTTTACAATATCACCATAAGGACGAAGTGACGAAAAATTAAACCCCGTCCCTCCGCCGGATTTATGCACCAGGGCAGTATATTTAAGAGCATCAAATATCTCTTCCATGCTATCGCCGATAGGCAGGACAAAACAAGCCGATAGTTGCCCTGCAGATGTTCCGGCATTCATCAACGTGGGAGAATTGGGCAAAAAATCAAGTCTTGCCATCATACCGAAAAACCTTTCGGCCCACTCTTTTTCCGATCCTTCATCGCCAAAGGATCCTTCGGCCTTTGCAACAGCACGTGCTACCCGCCATAACATGTTCTCGGGCGTTTCTATTAGATTTCCCTTTTCATCTTTTAATAAATATCTACGCTCTAAAACCTTGATCGCATTTTGTGAAAAAGAAGGCCTTATTTGTTCAGACATTTACAGATCACTCCTCCTGCGATGCATTCTTGCCGCGTGGTTTCATCACGTTCGCCTGGAGAATCGTGCTATCTAAAAAGATTTTCAGCACATCGTTTACGCTTGACAAGACCAGAAAAGCCCCAGCTTCCACGAGTTCTTCCTCGCTTGATGGTCCAGTAGTCACTCCTATACCAACTATACCGGCATTTTTTGCGGTGAGCATATCGATAACAGTGTCTCCAACATAAGCTACTTGGTCGCAGTCAACTCCTAAGCTTTCAATTGCCTCTAAAAGGATGTAGGGTTCGGGCTTAGGTATATTTACCTCCTCTAAGCCCAAAACTAAATCAAAATACTCTCCCAAACCTAGATGATCAATGGCTTTTTTAACACTTCTTCTATTTGAAGTAATTGCAAGCTTCAATCCCCTATCTCTTAATGCTTTTAAAGTTTCAGGCACGCCAGGAAAAGGTCTCATTTTCTCATATTCCAAGGGTCTGCATTCACTTGAGTAAATGTCCAACCACTCCGGCTTTGCCACCTGCCACAAAACAGATAAAGACTTCTCCATGGGCAAGCCGATTGTGGCCAACACCTCATCGTAACTGACCTTTCGTAATCCCATTATTTCGGCAAAGCGGTTCATAGCATAAGCTATGGCATGGCTTGTATCAACTAAAGTCATGTCGAAATCAAATATAATCGCCTTTATCTCCACAAAAACACCTCCGCTTCAAGTTCAAAGTAAAAATTATGTAGCTTTTTGGATCGAATTAATATTGACGCAAGAGACAGGAAGCTCTCCCTTTGACAATCTATCCACGTTGCTTGCAATAAAAGCAGGGATACCCTTAAGGGTTTCATCGTTAGTTCCACCAATGTGAGGCGTTACGTAAAAGTTGGGCAGGTTTAATAAAGGATCGTTTGGGTCAGGAGGCTCCTCCCAGAAAACGTCAAATCCACATCCGGCAATTTTGCGCTCCTTCAAAGCCCTTTCCAGGGCCCTTTTTTGTACTATGTCCGCACGTGCGACATTTACCAAAAAGGCGTTCTCGTCCATGCTCTCAAGCACTTCTTCGCCGATTAGCCCTTTGGTCTCGGGAGTCAAGGCCAAAGTTACAACCACAAATCGGCACCCTTTTACAGCGGAACTTAAATCCCCAAGGCTAAAAAATTGAGTTAACGGCAAAGAATCAAATTCCGTTCTCCGTGTTCTGTTCACTCCCACTAAGTTCACCTCAAAAGCACTTAAGCGCCTCGCCAAGACCATGCCGACGTTACCCAACCCAACTATGGAAACTCGCTTACGCCAAAGCGTCAAGCCCCTTGGCGAAAACATTTTGCCCCTTTGCAAATTCTCTTGCGATTTATTGTAACCTTTGGCCAAAAGCAGCATATGCAAAATGGCCACTTCGGCAACCCCTTCAGCATTACCAGTGTTAATGGAAGGAACGTTGCAAACGAAAACACCCTTCGCCGAACAAGCTCCGATGTCGATGCCTTCAACGCCAACTCCCCATTGACAAACCATCTTCAAGTTTTGCGCAAGAAAAAGCATTTCAACAGTAAAAGGCTCCGTTCCTTTTATGAGAACTTCAGCCCATCGAAGAGGCCTCGGGTCCTCGAGGATATTGGCATAGAGAACCTCGTGACCCTTGAAAAGAGGTTCTATTATTTCTTTGAGACGCTCAAAACTCGTGTTAGAAAAAAGCACCTTCATGATAGAGCCTCTAAACGGTCACAAAAGTCCTTGAAGTCTTTTTCATCGATGAGAACGGAGCTTTTAGGACTTTCCCATACTTGAACGTGCTTCAATGCACGCACACCATCATTTATAAAAGGCGAAATTTCTCTCCAAATCCAAAGAGCTATGTACTCCGCCGACGGCTGTCTTATAATATCGTTGAGACAGGCATGGTCCAGCTTAGATAATATTTTCTCCTGAATGAGTTCCTTCAACTCAACAAAATCCATGACCATGCCCTCTTCATCGGGGACCCCTTCGATATAGATGGCCCCTCTATAGGTATGTCCATGTAATTTCTCGCATTTGCCATGATAATCGGGTAAAAAATGTGCGGCATCAAAGGTAAACTCTCGCTTTAATATCACCTCAACTCCCTCCCTTTTATCTCGTCATCTTCAGCTTCTTTTAAAGCCTCAAGCAAGCTAATTTGTAACGGCAAAGCATCATCTTTTGTCAACCCAAACAATCTTTTCATCGAAAGGGCATTTTGAACTGCGTAATCTTTATAGCAATTATTGAACATTATAAATACCCTTTTGGGCAAAGCCATGCTTAATGCAAGATCTCTCCATAACTCCAACTCTTTGAGGGTATATTTGTATTTGTATTTCTCTTGAACTGTAGCCCCCTTACTCCATCCTGCCGCATTTCTTCCGTGGAATCTAACTATGCTTCCCCAAGAAGCGGTTACATACCAATCATTTGGTATCGTCCACGACAACGCAGGCTCATCGACAGCCACGTAGGCCATATTTTCTTCTGTCAGTAAACCCAAGAACCTATCTTTCGCCTTTTCACTGAACCATGAAACATGCCTTACTTCTATGGCGATATGATAGGATGGAAGCATCTCGCGTATCCTTTTCATGTATACAAGCCATCGCTCATCGAACCTCGTGTATGGAGAAAACTGAAATAAGACGTAACCTAATCTTTTCGTCGATTTCAGGATAGAAAGCAAAGATCTATATTCTTCAAGTAATTGCCTTCTAGTCTTTTTATCCAGATGCTTTAAAGTAACGCGCATTGTTTTTTCGCCAAGTTTCGCCCTGCACCAAAGCGGCAGGTTCCTCGTTGAAACAAAATGGTTTGTAAAAAGCGCGTGCGCTTTGACGTTGAACAAAAATTCCGGCGGCGTTGCAGCTATCCAAGAATAAATTGCCGATGGACCGGGCAAGGCATAAAAGAAGCTATCTGCTTCTACTGTGTCAAAAAATGAGGAATAATACCGCAATCTTTCCCTGCCCTTTTGACAATTCTTGGGATACCACTCGCTGGAAAGAAGTGACTTATCGGCCCAAGAGCAGGTGCCAATCCTAAAATCTACATCCAACTTCATAATCCGCTTTATTCCCTCCGCCTCGAGCCATGTCCAATTTGCAAATTTATACAAAGGAGAAGGCCCGAAATAAATTAGTTTCCTAGGGATTATTTAATTACTTAGGCAAGTTCCAGGAGGCAAGATTTTCAAATCGCGTATATTCCTTGAAGAAGAGTAACTGAACCGTTCCAGTGGGACCATTTCTATGTTTTGCAATTATTAGATCCGCAACATTGTCGTCACTTTCGTTTTCATTGTAATAACCCTTCCTGTAAAGAAAGACCACCAAATCGGCATCTTGTTCTATGGCACCGCTATCCCGGAGATCTGCAAGTTGAGGTTTTTTTACCTGTCTTTGCTCAACAGCACGAGACAGCTGTGAAAGTGCCAGAACAGGTACGTTTAATTCCCTTGCTACGCCTTTTAGAGATTTTGATATTTCAGCAACTTCCTGTTGCTTGTTTTCCACCCTTCTCGATAAGCTCATCAATTGAAGGTAGTCGACAATTATAAGTCCCAAATTTGGATATTGCGCTTTAAATCTCCTAGCTCTAGCGCGAAGATCTAAAGTGGACAGAAAAGAGCTATCGTCAATGTAGATCGGAGCTTCATTCAACGTGCCGGCGGCTTTAACAAGTTCATCCCAGGCACCTTCCGGAAAAACCCCGGTTCGCATATCATGAATGTTAACTTTGGCTTCAGACCCGAGCAACCGCAGTAAAAGCTGTTCAGCCCCCATCTCCAAGCTAAATATCAATACGGGAGTTTTCTGTGCTATAGCCACATGCTGCGCTATGTTCAAGGCCAAGGCGGTCTTTCCCATGGAGGGGCGAGCGGCTAGAATGGCCAAAGATCCTGGATGAAACCCTCCCGTGATCCGATCAAAGTCGATATAACCTGAAGGAATTCCGGTAACAACCTTGCCCTTACTAAATTGTTTTTCTAAATCTTTGAAGGATGCCTTTAATATCTCTCCTATCTTTTTAAATACTACTAAATTACCGCGAGTTGCAACATCGAAAACAGCCCTTTCGGCCTCATCTAAAATTTCTTCAAACTCCACCTCTTCTGAGTAACCCAATTTCGTAATATAGGTGCCAACTTGAATCATCTTTCTATGTACAGATTTATCTCTTACAATGCGAGCATGATATTCCACGTTTGCAGTAGTAGGAACTGTATCTATCAAAGAAGCGATGAACGATTGCCCTCCCAATCTATCGAGGAAGCCTCGGTTTTTTGCCTCCTCTATAAAGGTTAGGGGATCCACCGCTTTGTCTTTTTTAAGCATCTCTGAAATAATTTCATATGACAGTTGATGCATAGCATCGTAGAAATCATCTTTTCGCAACGTCTCGACCACATATAAAGCTGCATCTTTATCGAGCAAGCAAGATCCCAGCACTGCCCTTTCGGCATCGAGATTATGTGGCATTACCCTGTCAATTTCTTGGTTCAAGCTTTTCACGCCTCCACTTTTAACTTCATTTCCACTTCAACATCTGTGTGAAGTTTTATCTTTATGGGATAAAGACCAAGCTCTTTAATAGGTTCTTCCATTTTTATAAGCCTTTTATCCACTTCAACTCCCAACTGCTCTAAAATAGCCTCGCTGATGTGGGCATTGGTAACACTTCCAAATAACTTTCCCTTTTCCCCTGCGCTAACGCGTATAGTTACTTGCTTGCCTTGAAGTAGTTTTGATTTTTCACGCGCCTCCTCTTCCATCTTTTGCGCTCGTCTCTCCTCAACTTTTTTAATTTCCTCTAGCTTTTTAATTTTACCGGGCGTTGCTTCCTCAGCTAGACCACGAGGTATCAAATAGTTTCTCGCGTAACCATCAGCAACCTTTACGAGATCTCCTCTCTTTCCCAATTTATCAACATCCTGCTTCAAAATTACCTGCAAATCAGATCACCTCCAAAATTTTGACCGAAGATCCACTAAAATGTCCAAAAAACCTAACATTATCACAACCATAGAGAGGATCGGAACAAATATAATCATTACCACGACTAAAATGCCGACCCATCTTTTCATGTTATGTTTTGATAATTTCGATAATAAATACCAAACAGTCGCCAAACCTTGAATCAAAAAGATCATCATTGAAATAACTTTTAAGTTTAAGCCCACTACATATAGCACACCAATATTATTACCGCTGCGGCCAAAAAAAGAAAGAACAAGGGCAATGAAAAAAGCGAACAAGGTGCTCTTAGGAAAACGCCACTCGCCTAAAGGAGGCATCCCAGGCAAGAAAACTATCCTGAACCTTCGGGCAATTTTCTCGCTAATAACATAACTTATGACGCAATCCAAAAAGGAGGCAGCCATTAAAATGGCTGGCAAGATATGTACCATTATTCTACTCATAGTCTCAACCTGCATCCTCATTGTCTCTAAAAAAGCTTCTCCATGACTGCCAGAAAGCACGCCCATGACATTATTGAAAGATTCCATAAGGGTGTCGGGATCAATTGCGAAGGGGTTCATACCTGTCAGCAATTTTACTAAAGCCATGAGGACAAGTTTGCAAGAAAGAGAAATCAAAAAGCCATAGGACAAAATATCGGACACCTTTTCAAAGCGCCTCCCCAAAACGCCAAGTGATACACCCATCAAAGCAAACCCGAAAAGAAAAAAGAACCCTCCTAGCAATCCCAGGACGAATGTCGTAAGGACAAAAGCTACGAAGGCTCCTGTAAAGGCATTTTGAACGGGCACTTTAAGCCCGAGTATTACCAGCGGCACGGGGCAAAAAAAGGATATTATAATTCCGATGACCGGCAAAAAATGACTAGCCAGAAACAGGACGACAGAAAGCGCGACTAGTAACGATGTTTCTACCATGGTTCGAGTACTTTTCATCTAAATACCTCCCGGTAAAAAAAGGGGAGAGAACATCCTCTCCCCAAATCGTTGCCAGTTTGATAGTTTATAAACTACTCTACCGTGAACGGCAAAAGCGCCATGAACCTGGCCCTTTTAATGGCCCTAGCAAGTTGTCTCTGGTGTTTGGCACAATTTCCCGTCACCCTATGGGGCAAAATCTTTCCCCTCTCGGTCAAAAATTTCTTAAGCTGTTCAACATTTTTGTAATCCACGTATTCTATCTTATTCGCACAAAAACTGCACACCTTAGGACGACGTCTTCGACGTCTAAACTCCGCCATGCACAATAACCTCCCTTTTCAAAAACTAAAATGGGATATCAGCCTCTTCCCCTTCATCTTCCATCTCAGATATATCCGTGGGAAATTCATCGGGGAATTCATCCCTTAAGCTTCCAATGGTCGATGCAGGCTCCGGAAATGCCCTATAATCTTGCGATTCGCGAGATCCACCGCTTAAAAAGATGACGTTTTGCGCCACAACCTCCGTGACCCATCGCCTCTCGCCGACTTTAGTTTCATAGCTTCTAACCTGTAACCTTCCCTCAACTAATACAGGACGCCCTTTATGCAAATACTTCTCGCAATTTTCAGCTTGATTGCCCCACACGACTACGGGGATGAAGTCGGTACGCTCCTGCTGATTGCCATCGTGATCTCTCCAACTGCGTCCCACAGCTACAGTGAGCCTTGCCACTGCCTGTTTGGAGGCAGTATACCTTATCTCGGGATCGCGAGCAAGGTTCCCCATCAGTATTATTCTATTGTATCCTCGCGCCATTTTTATCTTCTCCTACTTCTCGTCAAGACGTACTATCAAATGCCTCAAAACAGAATCGCGCAACTTCAATAACCGCTCCACCTCGCCTATATGGGAAGGCTCCAAGTTGAAATCGAGCAAGGCGTAATACCCTTCTGTTTGCTTCTTAATAGGGTATGCCAGTCTCCTTTTTCCCCAGATATCAGCCTTGAGAAATTCTCCTCCTAAGCCTTTAATAATCTCAGAAATTTCATCGACCTGAACTTTTACTTCCTCAGTATCGGGATGAATAAGCACCATCAACTCATAGGGTCGCATATCATCAACACCTCCTCCCTTTGGCCTTTAAGATCCCCTCGCTATGAAGGGGATAGGGACACCAACGAAAGAGCATTATAAACAGAAACGCCATATTTAACAAGATCCATCCTTCAGGTTTTTTATCTTATATGCATCAAGTATGTGTCAATTTTGATTGATAGGGATCATTCTTTGTTTTCCTCAGGCGTATAGTACTCCAAAATATAGATCTTCTCGCCCGGTAGGACAAGGTTAAATTCCTGGCGCGCCATCCTGGCTATTCCCTCAGCCGTATTATAGTAAGCTATCTTTTCGCTTTTATCCTCGATGTCTAATCTTAATTGGACCAAAATCCGAACCCGTTCATCGATACAATTCGAGAGTTCGTTTAGCTTTTTCACCTCTCGGATGTAGCCATTGAATAACATTAAAAACACTATTATTGAAAAAAGCGATATGACTATCCACCTTAGCCTCGGCATTTACATCACTTCCGGGGCGTTTATTTTCAGTAAATGCAATATGTTAAGCAAGACCACCTTAACAGCACGGACTAAAGTCAACCTTGCGTTAGTCAAAGAGTTTTCCTCCCCCAAAACCCTGTGAGCGTTGTAGAAAGAATGAAAGGCCTTGGCCAAATCGTACACGTAGTATATGAGTATGTGAGGAGCGAGATCGTTTGCCGCCTTTTTTATCTCTTCAGGAAATCTGGCTAGACACTTTATAAGTGCCTTCTCTTCTTCAGTACTAAGCATGGAAAGTTCAACCTTTTCAGGATCAACTACAGCAACACCCCTGGAAGCTGCTTCCTTAAATATGCTGTGTATCCTTGCACTAGCATATTGTACATAATATACAGGGTTATCGGTTGACGCGCTCTTAGCAAGATCTATATCGAAATCCAGGTGAGAATCGCACTTCCTCATTAAGAAGAAATACCGCATCGCGTCTACGCCTACTTCGTCCATCATTTCTCTCAAGGTAACAAACTGCCCTGCTCTCGTTGACATGGGCACCAACTTCCCGCCCTTGATCAAACTAACAAATTGTATAAGAAGGATTTGCAAGGCATCGGGAGACTTACCAAGCGCCTGAACGGCCGCCTTCATGCGAGGCACGTATCCATGATGATCCGCGCCCCATACATCTATGACGAGATCAAAACCCCTATCAAATTTATCCTTATGATATGCCACATCGGATGCAAAGTAGGTAGGTTCCCCGTTAGATTTAATCAATACCCTATCTTTTTCGTCACCAAACAACGTCGATTTATACCATAGAGCTCCGTCCTTTTCGTAAGCAAGCCCCCTTCTTGTTAAAAAATCCACCATTTCATCGATGAGACCCCGCTCATGTAGGGATTTTTCGGAAAACCATACGTCAAAGTTAACGCGAAAATCTTCCAAATCCTTTTTAATTTCATTTAATATAACCTCTAGGGCGTAATCTCTAAAGTAATCAAGGGTCTCTTCAGTAGGAAGGCTAAAAAATTTATCTCCTTCTTCTGCAATGATCTCTTCAGCAATTTTGTAGATATAGTCACCTTTATAGCCATCCTCGGGAAAAGGCGCATGCTCTGGCTTTCCTAGCAACTCAAAATATCGCGATTGAACGGATCTGCCCAAGATCTTGGTTTGAAGTCCTACGTCATTAATGTAATATTCCCTTTCCACGTACCACCCGGCAAAGGACAATATGCTCGCCGTTGCATCACCAACCGCAGCACCCCTACCGTGACCTATGTGTAAAGGTCCCGTGGGGTTAGCGCTCACAAACTCTACTTGGGCTTTTTTACCCCTGCCAATGTCTGACTTTCCATAATCAGGACCTTTAGCAAGGATATCTTTGATGACACCCGTTAGCCATTCATCGGATAGGAAAAAATTTATAAAGCCCGGTCCTGCTACCTCTACCTTTTCTACATACTCGCTTTGCCCTAAATGCGCCTTTATGATCTCAGCTGCATCCCTTGGCTTCATACCCCAGTGACGAGCTATCAACATTGCCACGTTAGTAGCATAATCGCCTTGACCTTCTCGACGAGGTCTTTCGAGAATTATCTCAAGTCCTTCCGGAAAAACCAAGTCTTTGTTCCTTACAGCCGAATTTATGGCATCCGATAAAAGATCTTTTATATGAGATTCCATGTCAATCATCACATCAATCAACCCTCCGTCATCTTCTGCGAATGGGAACAGTTCTATTGCTCCATTGCTGCAACACTTTAAGGCCTGCGTGCAAAGTAGAGAGTGCCTCTTCTTCCAAAGAGAATTCCTCCACCAAGAAGCGCCACCTTGCATCAACAATTCTACCACGACTTTTCTCGTCAATAGATTGTTCCCACCGTATTTTTCCATCCGATTTAGATGACAGGTAAGGCAGCGAAAAGGCTTCATATCCTGAAGGCAATTTGATTGTCACGAACCCTTCTAATAAAAAGGGGAAGCGTAATTTTGCTCCAACATCGAGCCCTCTTAAAGCCCTTAAACTATCAAACGAAATCGATGGCAACATCAAAAGCATTTGGTTACCGCTTGTGATTCCCAACATCCCTGCAACAGGATATATGATGGTTAACCCGTTTGGTTTTTCTAAGACTTCCCCTTCTTTCCACTTTACATCCACTTGGGGGGGATAAAGATGGGTAATAGACGACATGTCCAAAGAATAACCTTGGCAACCAAATATAACGTAAGGCCATCCTCCGCTTAACATTAATTCAAGGGTTCCTTGTACTTCTCCAGTATCGGCTAGTTCTAAATTCCATCTCGCCCTTAATCGATGATCGGCGATGTTCCCACGATCCAACTGCTTGAGCTTTACGTCCATTCCATCGTATAAGCAGACTGTTTTTCCCCATAAAGCATCGGGCATAAGGCCTGTTTCTTCCCTCAAAGATCCACCAAAATCATAGAACTTGTAAGAACCGCTACCAGGTGATCTTGCCTCAAATATTGGTCGTGAAATCATATGCGGGGTGCCGGGGACATTCTCGTTTTTGTTCGGTACAAAGAGGGGCAACCAGTTGATCCGCACATCCCATCCCGCCAAAGAAAGCCAATGAGCCAGCAAGACATTTCTTTCCCACAAAGTCCATGGCCCCTCCTTAGGTATCTCTTCAGCGCTTCTTCTTATCTTCCAAATACTAGAGCTGCCCAGGAGTAGCTGCTTATTTTTAGCCCACTGCAAAATTTCTAGGCCACTTTTCGATTTGTCTTTCTTCTCCAGAATTTTCTTTACGTCCTCGTGCATTACAGTTTTAAGGCTATTTGCCCAGTCTTCTAACGGCTTTATCGCATTGAGCCAACCGTTTCGCATGCTAAATGACAGCAAATTGCTATTTTCTACTTCCAAGGCAAATTCGCTTGCGGGGAATCGGTTTACAAATTCCCATAGATAGGTATCCTCTACACCTTGCACGAGGCCGGGAGCCATATGGTTGTTCTTGGTAGTAGCCCAAACAAGCGAAGAATCATGTGGCACGCTCACGCTTACAATAGTTCTCCATTGAGGAAGGTCTAGATCTATGGGGACCACGTCATCAACATTCCATCTGCCGGGAAATTCTTTCAGGTAGCAAAGCGAAAAAACGTGAGGAATATTCATAGGAGGAACATCGATTTCAAGCCACGATAAGCCTCGATGATCAACCGTAATAGGAGAAAGAGTCTTGATCAGTTTAAAGTCTATTGGATCATAAATCGCGGCTTCTTTAAGCTCTACCCCTTCGTCGCCGACAAAGGGAATTATCCACTTGCCCCAACTTTCTGGCAAAGGCGATTCCGAGTATATAAGCCACCTTGAAGTTTTAACCAAAGTGCCATCGGCAAGCATTTTATATGTATGACTTCTATGCCATACCATTGCCTTAACATTTTTCCCATATGCGGTCAAGGGAGGCGATTGCTGAACGTACTTTCGTATCAGCGCCAAAGTATCTTCTTCCTCGGCAAAAGCAGAAAACATTCCCAAAAGCAACAAAGAAGTGGCAACAAGAAGTAAAATAGCCGACTTAAGAAACATCCCCTTGTTGAAGTTTCCCACCCTTTGCATGGTTTACGCATCCCCTCCGCAGCAGTATTTGTACTTTTTTCCGCTTCCGCAGGGGCAAGGCGCATTACGCCCAACTTTATGAACTCGTCTCGGGGTATGGCTGGGTTCCGCCTTTTTGTCAGAGCCGTGCTCGCGGGCAGAAGCGACTAAGGCAATGTCCCTACCTTCTCGCAAGGAAGCAAGAGGCCTGCTCTCCTCGGGCACAACAGAGACCCTTAAAGCTAACCTCGCTACGCCTTCGCGAATGCTTCCCAACATCTGCTGAAATAGATTGTAGGATTCAAATTGATACTCTAACAAGGGGTCCTTCTGTCCTAACGCCCTCAGCCCGATACCCCTGCGCAGCTCATCCATAGCGAGCAAGTGTTCTTTCCAATGGACGTCAATAACGCGCAACAAAATCATTTTGAATATCCCGTTCGCCGCTTCCGGTCCCAATTCCTTGAGCTTTGCGTCAAATCCTTCTCTCAAAAGCGCTATCATCTTTTCTCGTGCATCGGGTAAAAGTGAGCGATCGTCCGCCTTGGACAAGCATTCAGCAATTTTAGCGCCGAATATGGTCTTGACCTTTAAAAATGCACCCCTGGGATCCGCTTCTTTATCGTCAGGGAAATACGCCTCTAGTATCCCGTTCAAAGCGTCCGTTATAATCTGCCAAGTGTGTTCGATCAAATCCTCGGCTAAAAGGATGTTCTTTCTTTCTTCATAAATAGCTGTTCTCTGTTGATTCATCACGCTATCGTATTGCAGTAATTGCTTCCTTATGTCGAAATGATATTGCTCAACCTTTTTCTGAGCTGATTCTATGGCTTTGCTTAAAAGGGGATGATCTATGGACTCCCCTTCCTTCATTCCCAGCTTTTCCATAATGCCTTGTATCTTATCTGACCCAAATAGGCGAAGCAAATCATCTTCCAAGGAAAGATAAAACCTGGATGAGCCCGGATCCCCCTGACGACCGCTACGTCCTCTTAGCTGATTATCGATCCTTCGGGACTCGTGCCTTTCAGTGCCTACAACGTGAAGACCGCCCAAAGAGACTACTTTTTCGTGTTCCTTGTCGCATAATCTCTTAAATTCTTTTAAGATAGCTTCGTAGGCCTCTTTGTCTTGCTCTATGTCAATGCCTTTTTTTTGTGCTTCCTCCAGTGCAAGAAATTCCGGGTTGCCACCAAGCAATATATCGGTACCCCTTCCTGCCATGTTGGTGGCCACCGTCACAGCGCCTACGCGTCCTGCTTGGGCAATTATCTTCGCTTCCTTTTCATGATATTTTGCATTTAAGACTTGATGTGGTATATGGCGTGCAGAGAGAAGCCTGCTTAACTTTTCGGAATCTTCTATTGAAGTGGTCCCCACCAATGCCGGTTGTTGACTTTCATGGCATTTCTTTATTTCATCCGCCACAGACGCAAACTTTTCCCGTTTTGTCCTATAAATTACGTCAGGGTAATCACAACGGATCATCGGCTTATGGGTTGGGATAACCACCACTTCCAATCCATATATCTCCTTAAACTCCTCTGCCTCGGTAGCGGCAGTACCAGTCATGCCCGCCAACTTATCGTACATCCTAAAGTAATTTTGCAAAGTGATGGTGGCAAGGGTTTGATTTTCCTTGCCAATGGTAACACCTTCTTTAGCCTCGATTGCTTGATGCAATCCATCGGAATATCGGCGTCCGTACATTAATCTACCCGTAAATTCGTCTACTATTATTACCTCTCCATCTTTTACAACATAATCCACATCTCGTTTAAATAGATGTCTTGCCTTAAGTGCTTGCACTATTTTATGAAGCAATTCAGAGGTTTCAACCTCTGCATAGATATCATCAATCCCTAGTATCTTTTCACAATGCCTTATTCCAGCCTCGGTCAAAGCAACATTTTTTTCCTTTTCCTCTATCTCAAAGTCCTCATTTAAAATCAGAGATCTCGCAATTTTATCAGCAAGCTTATAAGGTTCAACCGATTCCTCAGATGGACCAGATATTATAAGTGGAGTTCGAGCTTCATCGATCAAAATGGAATCAACTTCGTCAACTATTGCGTAATGATGGCCCCTTTGCACCAACTGCGTGGGTGAAATAATCATGTTGTCCCTTAAATAGTCAAAACCAAATTCGCTATTAGTGCCATAAGTGACGTCGGCCTCATAGGCCTTTTTTCTTTCATCGATGCTCATGAAGGGATAGATCACGCCTACAGATAAACCTAAAAAGCGGTAAACCTTTCCCATCCACTCGGCATCACGTTTAGCCAAATAATCATTCACCGTTACTACGTGTACGCCCTTTCCAGTCAAAGCATTCAGGACGACAGGCATCGTAGCAACTAGGGTTTTCCCCTCCCCTGTCTTCATTTCTGCAATTTTCCCCTCGTGTAAAGCTATGGCACCCATGACTTGCACGTCAAAATGGCGCATGCCCAAGCTCCGCTTCGCGGCTTCTCTCACTATGGCAAATACTTCGCACATAACTTCATCCAAGGACTGTCCGTTTTCGATGACTTCATGGCGTATTCTCTGGATTTCTCTTGCCAAGTCCTCGTCACTTAAAACAGCAATGCCATCTTCCAAGGCATTAACTTCATTTACAATCTCGGTATATCTTTTTAACGTTCTTTCATTTGCATCTAATCCCAAAATCTTTTTTAACCCATCAAACATACCTTTCACCCCATAAAACACAGGATATCCAAAAACGCAAAGAAGGGGATCCGCCTTTTGACTTAAGGAACAAACCCCCTTTTTTATTTATCGCATAATGCACCCTCATCTTGATGTTCCCCGAACAAATCAATCAGTTGTCTTTATTTTTTCATATACAAGATTATAGGCTTTTGAGCATAAGATGAGCAAAGACTTTTGCCTCATTTACCATATGTTCTATTACTGCGTACTCGTTTGGCATATGAGCTGTATCGGCTTCCTGAGCCCATACAGCTGCTGGAATTTCTCGAGCTCTAAAAAATGCCGCACAAGTGCCTCCGCCAATACCACCAATGACGGGGTCCACTCCTAAAACTTCTTTGATAGTTTTTTTCAACAAACGTACGACTGGTGCATCGGCATTTGTAGGAGGCGCAGCGTCATTTCTTTGTAAAATTTCGTATTCTATAAGCGCTCCGCTTTCATTTGCTTTGCGTCTGCATATTTCATCGATAACTTCTAGCACATCATCTAAAGCCACACCTGGGAGAATGCGACAATCAAAGGCAAAAACTTCTTTTCCAGGAACTGTGTTAATATTGGCGACGTTGGGCTCCCTTTTTGTGGGCTCAAAGGTTGAAAGGGGAGGTATAAAAATGTCATCTTTATCGGGAAAGGCAGAATGTAACGCCCGGTCTAAATCTACCGAAAGCTCGTTTGCTATCCTGCAGGCATTTAATCCCTCATTGGGCTTGCTTGCATGAACCTGTTTGCCGAAGACCTGAACATTAAACCACAAGATCGACTTCTCGGCAATTTCAATAAAGTCTCCTCTTTCAGTTCCACCATCAGGCACTACTACCAAATCTTGCGTTGAAAACAGACCGTTTCTTAAAAGATATTGAATGCCGTAAAAGCTTCCCGTTTCTTCGTCAGCTACAAAACAAAGACATATCTCCCTAGCGGGCGTTAAATCTAGCTTTTTAAGGGCATAGGCGGCAAAAATAGAGGCGACGATTTCCTGCCCGTTGTCATTGGCCCCGCGGCCATATACCTTGCCTTCTTTAACCACTGGGGAAAAGGGATCCGTTTCCCATAAGGACCTATCCCCTTCTGGCACCACGTCCATGTGTGTGACTATCCAAAGGCGTTGAGTTGAGCTGCCCGGTATCCGAACCACAATGTTTGGCCTCAAACCTCCTTCCGCCCTGGGATCACTTGCATCAAAACGCTCCGGGTGTCCGAGCCCTAATTTCCTGATATATTGGCTTAAGAAGGCCGCTTTCTCTGCCTCCCCCCTGCCGCCGCTTTTGGGGGAAATTGCAGACACCGACACCAAATCACAAAGCAGCTGAACCATATCCCCTCTCAGGGAATCCAAAAGATCTGTTATATTTTCCGCCAATAAATGCGTCCCCCTTTGCCTCCATCACTTTACAAGAAACTCTTTGCCCTTTATCAAGTAGTCCATCCCAGACCAAATCGTTAAAATCATGGCGATCCACATCATGACCATGCCCCCGGAAATCTCGAACATCATCATAAAGATGGCAATGATTTGGCTAACTGTTTTGGCTTTACCGCCCTTGGATGCTGCGATTACCTCGCCTTCAGCAGCCGCTAACATTCGCAATCCCGTTACGATGAACTCCCTTGAAACGATGACGACCACTATCCAGGCTGGCAACCTTTGAAGCTCCACCAGGGCAACCAAAGCAGCCGTAACCAGAATCTTATCCGCCAAAGGATCTATGAATTTGCCTAAATTGGTGACCATGCCGTGCTTTCTTGCGATATATCCATCGGCCATGTCGGTAAATGCAGCTATGATAAACACAATTCCCGCCAGTACGTCGCCATGCTTTATCCCTATGCTTAAAAACACCAGCATCAGTGGAACCAAAAAGACTCTCGAGAGGCTCAATGCATTAGGAAGATTCATGCTACCCATCTTAGTTGCGCCCTCCTTTGATGACTTCTCGTCGCAAATAGGTTCATTACACACCGAGATAAGCCTCCCTCACCTGCGGATTTCTTATCAACTCTTCTCCCGAACCTTCAAGGACGATCTCGCCCACTTCTAAGACGTAAGCATAATGAGTAAGGTTAAGGGCAGCAAAAGCGTTCTGCTCGACGAGAAGTATGGTCTTTCCTTGTGCGTTTATCTTCTTTATTATATCAAATACTTCTTTTACCAAGATTGGCGCAAGTCCCAAAGATGGTTCATCCATCATTATAAGTTTCGGATCACTCATAAGTGCCCTGCCAAGAGCGAGCATCTGCTGCTCGCCTCCAGATAAAGTTCCCCCTTTCTGCCACGACCTTTCCTTCAACCGCGGAAAAAGCTCAAAAACTTGCTCCAAATCCCTTTTTATTCCCTCGTCATCTTTTCTTAGATATGCACCGAGCATCAAGTTCTCCATGACAGTGAGGTTTGGGAAAATCTTTCTACCCTCAGGGACCAATACAATTCCGCTTTCTACGATTTTTTCGGGAGACAGTTTCGAAATATCCACGTCATTGAAAGTTATGCTCCCGCTTTTCTGTTTAATCAAACCGGCTATGGATCTTAAAGTACTACTTTTGCCAGCTCCGTTCGCTCCAATCAATGTGACGATGGCTCCATCTGCCACTTCAATGGAAATGCCCTTTATGGCGTGAATGCCTCCGTAATAAACGTGAAGGTCTTTAACTATTAACATAACGAGCGTACTCCTCTCCCAAATAAGCTTCAATAACCCTTTCGTTGGATTGAATAAAGGAAGGAGGACCTTCCGCAATTAAAATGCCATAATCTAAGACCCATATATGCTCGCATATCCCCATCACCACACGCATATCATGCTCTATGAGCATGATAGTTAAACCAAAAAGATCCCTAATCTCTTTGATAAACTCCATAAGTTCATGGGTTTCTTTTGGGTTCATCCCCGCAGCCGGCTCATCCAGCAAGAGTATTTCCGGGTCAGTTGCCATGGCACGTGCTATTTCCAAACGCCTTTGTTGACCGTAAGGAAGGGAGGTTGCCACTTCGTCGGCCAGGTGCTCTAGCCCAACCTTACGCAATAAATCCATGGCTTTGTCTTTAATCATGCGCTCTTTTTTAAGGGTGGAGGGCAGCAATAACGGCGGCTCCCACCACTTTACGGGCATCCTTACGTTGCAAGCTACCATCACGTTTTGAAGCACCGTCTCGTTGACAAACAACCTGATGTTTTGAAAAGTACGTGCGATTCCTAAGGAACACACCTCATGGGGTTGTTTGCCAGATATATCCATTCCCCTAAATAGGATCTTGCCAGCAGTGGGTTGATAAAACCCGGTTATCACATTGAAAACCGTAGTCTTTCCAGCACCATTTGGCCCTATGAGACCTACTATGCTGCCTTTAGGGACCTCAAGGGAAAGATCATTGACGGCCGTCAACCCACCGAATTTCATAGTTAGACCTTCCAACTTCAAGGTAGAACCAATGGAATCATTCATGTCCTTTAAACCTCCCCAGGTAGCCAAAAATGTCATCCCACGTCAGCTCCCTCATGCCCATTATGCCTTCGCGCCTGAAAAGTATTATGAATATCAAGGCTAGCGAGAAGATGACCATCCTCATGCCGGGTATCCCAGGGATATGGATAGGGCCTAAAGTCATAGGACTTTCAACTATCCTAAGCCACTCCAACAATATAGTAATTACAGCACTTGCTATGCATGTGCCTGTTATGGATCCAAGCCCTCCAGCTACCACCATCATGAGGACATTAAAGGTTAAGGTAAACATGTACATTTTGGGATCTATGGTGGTTATAAAACTTGCCTGTAATGCTCCGCCGACACCCGCAAGGAAGGAGCCCATGGCAAAAGCTTCGATCTTATATCTAAAAACGTCGATTCCCATGGCTTTCGCAGCCATTTCGTCATCCCTTATTGCCTTCAGCGCATTACCATAATTACTGTTAACTAATCTAATCATGGCATAGAGCCCGACGAAAAGAAAACCATAATTCCACCATAGATTTGCGTAAGACGGAATTCCCTTCAAACCCAAGGCTCCATTTGTTATGCTTGGAATGTTATTAGCCACTACTCTAACTATCTCAGCGAAACCCATGGTAGCTATTCCAAGATAATCACCACCAAGCCTAAGAATGGGGATCCCAATCAATACTGCAAAGATCGCAGCTATAGCACCTCCCAAAAGAACAGCGGCTAAAAAAGGCGCCTGCAAGACCGAAAAGGGCCACCTTAGGGGTTGTAATATGAAAATCATCTTCTTCTGCAGTGGCGGTAATATTAAAAGTGCGCATGTATAGGCTCCTATGGCCATAAAGCCCGCATGCCCTAAAGAAAACATGCCTCCGAATCCATAGATCAAATTAAGGCCTAAAGCTAATATTGTATTTATAGCTATTAAGTTTATAATTTGAACCTGATATCCGGAAAGATGTCCTTCGGCCCACCACAAAAATAGACCAAACACGGCAACGGCTAAAAGATTTAATATATGGTTACGCGATAATGACATCATACCTTCTCCTCCAATCGTTCTCCCATAATGCCAGTTGGTCTTAAAAGTAGTAAGAAAATGAGAAGGATAAAGGCAAAAGCATCTTTAAATCCTGATAAATTAGGGAAAAAGGCTACTATCATTATTTCAATGAAGCCAAGGAACATGCCTCCAATCACAGCTCCCTGAATGGAACCTATGCCCCCCACAACCGCGGCAATGAAGGCCTTAAATCCGGGAATCATTCCCATCATGGGATGAACCTGGGGATATCTTAGTGACCACATGATGCCCGAAGCCGCGGCCAAGGCCGAACCAATCATGAAGGTTATGGCTACAATTTGGTCCACCGAGACACCCATTAAACGACTCGTCTCGATATCCTTGGAAATCGCTCGCATGGCAAGTCCTGGTTTAGTCTTATAAACCACGTAAAGAACCACTAACATCAAAACGAAGGAAATTAATGGCACCACAAGAGTTAGGGGCAAAAAATGAACTCCATGCACCAATAAAGGCATTACTAACCAATCGGGGCGATAAACTGGACGAGGTATGGCAGAGAACACTACGATGGCAAAGTTTTGCAAGAAAAAGGAAACACCTATAGCGCTGATCAGGGCCGAAATCCTCGGAGCATCTCTCAAGGGCCTGTAAGCACACCTGTCTACCAAAACCCCACAAAAGGCCGTGGCAATTATAGCAACCGGAACAGCTGCTACCCACGGCAGATGGAAAAGAGTTGTCCCCCAGAAGACGAAATAGGCTCCCAACATGAAAATTTCGCCATGGGCGAAATTTATCAACCTCAATATTCCATATACCATCGAATAGCCTATGGCGATCAAGGCATACAAACTTCCCAGGGTAATCGCGTTCAGAAAATGTTGTATAAACATCTGATACGACATAATTTTCCTCCTTTAGGCAACATCCTAAAAATAGGGGGAGGCATGCCTCCCCCGCAGTATCTTTGTCACTTGCCAAAAGCTGCCTAGCCTTACTTCCCGCTTTCAGGAGGAACGGTAGCAACGTAGATTTGTTTTCCCTCTTTAACCATCTTGATCCCCACAGATTTGATAGCGTTGTGGTTTTCATCGATGGTCGTGGGACCAGTTACTCCAACCCAATCCTTGGTCGCGGCAAGTTGCTCCGTAATGGCTTCAGGATCTGCCTTTCCGGCTCTTTTTATACAATCAATGAGCAACATGTAGCAGTCATATCCAAGGGCAGCATTGGCATTAGGTTCTTTCTTGAACTTCTCTCTGAAGGCTTTGGTAAATTCCTGTGCAATGGGATTCATATCGGGCATCTCCGGCGCATAGGGGAATGTAGTGTAGATGAAGCCCTCTACTGCCTCCCCGCCTATTTTGATCATGTCAGGATTATCCATTGCATCTCCGCCCATGATATGAAACTTGCCACCCAATTCACGGGCTTGCTTCATGATTATTGCTCCCTCGGCGAAGTAGGAAGGGATATAAAGGAGTTCAGCATCCTTGCTTATAATCTCGGTCAATTGTGCAGTAAAGTCTTGATCGCCGGACTGATAGTTAAGGTCAGCTACCACCTCGCCTCCAAGATCCAAGAAGGCCTTCTTAAAGAAAGCCGCCAATCCAACGCAGTAATCCTGCGCTACGTCCTTTAATATTGCAGCCTTTCTAACACCTAGCTGTTCGTAGACATATCTGGCAGCAGCTGCACCCTGGAAGGGATCGATAAAACACATGCGGAAATAATATTTTTTGCCCTGCGTAACCAAGGGATTAGTTGCCGAGTCAGTAATACAAGGTATGCCGTATTGCTCAGCTACCTCACCTCCAGCCATGCACAGCGAGGATCCATAGCTTCCGATGATTGCAACAACTTTATCCCTTTCAATTAAGCGTTTAACGGCGTTCGCTGCTTCAACTTTATCGGATTTGTTATCCACAATCACTAATTCAACCTTTTTGCCCAACACTTCGGGAGCCTGCTCGTGGGCAAGCTGTATTCCTTCAACGGTTAGCTGGCCACCAAAGGCGTTTTGGCCTGTGAGTGGCTCATAGACACCGATCTTGATCACCTCTTCGGCAGCATAAGCCGATATCCCACAAACCGCCAAAATTAACCCAGCAAAAAAAAGAAACCGCATAAATCTTTTCATTTACACCCCTCCTCTAGTATTGATATTAGAATGCCCTTTGTTATTATATAAAAAGCCTGCTGAGAATGGAAGCTATGTTAACTATTTTGAGCTGAAAAATATTTGCTACGGCCCGGTGGATTAAACAAATCGTTATTTTTTGCAGCAATGCCCAAACTAATGGACTTTTAGGACTTTCGTATGGTTTTAATTACCTCGTAAGATATTTTAGATAATGCCCAAGGACCTCCCTACTTTAGAAAATTTGTCGACAGCAAAGTCCAGATCCTCCTTAGAATGTGCCGCTGAAACCATGGCCCTCAACCTGGCGCTGCCTAAGGGAACGGTCGGATAGGCGATGGATTGTATAAATATTCCCTCCTCAAACAATTTCAAACTAAACTCCTTTGCTTTATTCGCATCACCAACCATTATCGGAGTGATGGGCGTTTGAGACCTACCGATGTTAAACCCTTTCTCCTTTAAGGACTTCTTGAGGTAGTTGCCATTTTCCCAAAGCTTTTTCACTAAATCGTCACTTTCTTCCAAGATATCCACAGCCGCGATATTGGCGGCAACGTCAGGAACAGTTAGAGCGCTGCTAAACAAGTTAGGACGAGCTTTTTGACGCAAAAACTCGATCAACTCCTTGCTTCCTGCAATAAATCCTCCGACAACACCAAAGGCCTTGGATAAAGTGCCAACTTCAATGTCAACTTTTTCGCCCAAACCGAAATGATCAACAATTCCCCTTCCTCCACGACCTAAAACACCTTCGCCGTGGGCATCATCGACCATGACCATGGCGCCATACCGATCCGCCAATTCCACTATATCAGGCAAAGGAGCTATGTCCCCATCCATAGAAAAGACCCCATCGGTGACTATGAGCTTCCTGCAATCTTTATCTACATATTCTTTCAGCTTAGCCTCAAGGTCAACCACGTCACAGTGGGCATATCTTACTATCTCAGCCCTGCTCAACCTACAACCATCAATTATCGAGGCGTGATTCAACTCATCGCTAAATATGAGATCGCCTCTTTCAACTAGCGGTGGAATCGCCGACAAGTTAGCGCAAAAGCCGGATTGTACGACGAGGGCAGCTTCGGCGCCCTTGAAGGTCGCCAATTTTTCCTCTAACTCAACGTGTATTGACATCGTACCAGCGATAGTGCGAACGGCGCCAGGCCCAACACCGAATTTATCGATGTATTCCTGGGCCTTTTCGCATAACCTGGGATCATTGCAAAGCCCTAGGTAATTATTTGAACACAAGTTTAAAACTTGCCTTCCCTCTATTTGTACCCACGGACCTTGAGGGCTTTCAAGGACCCTAATATGGACGTACAATCCCTCGTCCCTAAGGCGCTTAAGCTCCTCCTCCACGAATTTCATTTTAGATGACATGCCCGCAGTCCCTCCTTGAGATTGTCATATTCTATCTAATGATAGCACTGGGAAACTTCTCGCGCAAAACCTCACGTTCCGGCTCCTTTGTTCTCCTCAAAGCTTCATCCATGGCATTTTCAGGTCTGAAACACTGTATCACCCAACGGACGTTTTCGACTAAATAGCTTTGAATTATAGAAAGGTCATCATAATTCATTAAAGCTGGTACGAAGGTTGTTCGAATTTCGACTTCGAGGTCAAGATGCAATAATAAGTACAGGGACTCTTGCACCAAATTTGTATCGACGATACAACCACACAAAAGTTCATATTTTTCCCAAGGCGCCTTTACGTCCATGGCGATAGCATCGACAAATCCCCCTGACAACAACCCTTCAATGACCATTGGGTTGCTGCCATTCGTATCCAGCTTTATGGGCAAGCCAATATCCTTAAAGCGCGGCAATAACACCTTCAAACGATTGGGATCCAGCGTAGGTTCACCGCCACTTATGACAACCGCGTCCAAGAAATCTTTCCTCGATCTAATGTGCTCCACGATGAGCTCCTCGTTTAAAACAGGCAACTGCCCCATTACCATTGAACCATTATGACAAAAGGGGCATCTAAAATTACACCCCCTAAAAAACAAAACAGCCGACACATGTCCCTCCCAGTCTATGAATGACGAAGGAATATAGCCTCCTATGCCTTTAATATCAGGCCTCATAAACTCCATCTCTTTCTGCCTTCAAGCTCTGCCCTTTTTCCAGCATTCCAAGAGGAGATTTTGGTAAAATACCCCGTTATTCGCGTCACTCCATCAACGTTCGTCGAACGGCATCTATTGCAAGAAGACAGCAGGCCCCTCTCAACTATGCCACAGTCGTTGCATATGGTGAACTCTGGGCTAAAGGCCACCTGTGCGTTCTGAGAATGCAAGAAAATTTTGCGAACAAAAGAGGCCAAAGCTTTGGCATCAGGTTTATGTTCTCCCATCCATACGTGAGTTATAGCACCAGCTTTAATGAAGGGATGGAATCGTCCTTCTCTGACTACCCTTTCAATTGGGTCAACATCCGCTTCGTAGGGTATATGGGTACTGTTCGTATAAAATACCTCATCTGCCTCAACATTGCCCTTAACTACGTGCTTTGCCTCGGGAAACTTTTTCAAGTCCAATCTGGCAAGCCTATGAGCAGCGCTCTCGGCTGGAGTTTGTTCTAACACAACTTTAAATCCAACTCGTTCGGTCATTTCTTGACATTTGAGTTCCATGAACTTTACTATGGCCAACCCTAGCTCTTCTGCTTCCTTTCCTTCGTAAAGCTGCTTGCCACATAAAACTTGTACCGCTTCATTAAGGCCAAGCAATCCTATTAAGTGGCTTGCCTTTTCCAGCCTTATGTAACTCTCGCCATCATGCTCTACTGTCAAAAGCGACAACGGCCCTTTGTCCTTTAAATCCAGAAGATTTTTAATGAAGCTCCTCTTTTGAACATGCGCCTTGAGCGCAATTTCCATCAAATTTTCTAGTATTCCGAAAAAGGTCTCGAGATCACCTTGAGACCTGAAAGCAACTCGGGGCAAATTTATAGTTACGTTCTGCAAGGCTGAATATCTCATTTTCCAGGGAGTTTTGGCTTCTAGCAAGTCTTCCTCAGTTAGCTCGAAGGAGAGGCGACAGCATTCACTGAGCTTAGTCACGCCTCCTCTGTCAAAAACAAAATAGGTGTTGCCCTTTTCCGAAGCTACCATACAAGCCAACTCAAGCATCTCTTGCCATCCATCTTCCTTAAAGAAGGCATCAGTTATGTGAAGAAGCGGTTTTGGGAAAAAGAAGGGTTGAGATCTGCTATCTCCCTCCAAGTAAACTTCAAACAAGGCTCGCAAAAAACGTTTTGAGGTTAAACTGTAATCTCCATAAGTCTTGCCACTTAACTTACCACCAGGGCCAATGGCTGGCACATGGCGGAAGTGCTTTGGAATTTCATAGTACAAGTTTATGTCCGTGAAGGCTACTTGCCCTCCCCTGCCACCAGCTAATTGATTAAATTCAAATATCAACATCTGGGCCAATTGACGTAGATCGCGATCGCTGCAACCCTCAAGATAGGGAGCGAAAAACATGTTAATGGCATCCCAACCGATGGCCCCGGCAAAGTTATTCTGCAACACCGAAGTCATCTTGAGTAAATGGGCCAAAAGCACATCCGGATGTTTGGCCGGAGATGAGACACTCGTTATGGAAGGCAAGTTTAGCCCAAACTTAGCCACATATGCGGGGCTCTGTCCGCTGCAGTAGGGCCTTATTACCATCCCAAGGTCGTGAAGGTGAATGTCGCCATCTAGATGTGCGCGTGCGACATCGCGGGAAAAGAGCTTACTCAAGGCGTAATCTTTTATGATCATCTCAGCTATCGTCAAATTAACGGATTCCGGGTTGTAAGATGTATTGCTATTTTCTTTATTTGGAGAAAACATCAAAGTCTCAAGATCATAAACAGGTATACCTACCCTGGAATGATCGACAAGATAAGCATCCAACCCCCTTTGAAAAAGTTTGGTGTTAGCCATTTCCCTTATTATCGAAGTGGTAAGCCTGTCCTTGCCGCGGCGAATCACCTCCTCCTCGATTTCTACGGCAATCGAAAGGGCCGTTTCTGGATCGACCCCAGCCTCTCTGATAAGGGCATCCTTTATTTTAGCGGCGTCCCATGGACTGCGTTCCTCCTTGGAATGAGTCTCCACCATCAAGGCAAGATCCGTTGATTCTGGCCTATTGAACAAAAATTGCTGTATGCTCATTTCCGCATCGCAAAAACGGTCAAACTTCATGGACGAAGCCATCGCTATATTCTCCTCCCCTCTTCCTTCTCCAAAAGCCTTGATATCTCTTCAATAAAACTATTTAAATCGGTAAATTCACGATATACGGAGGCAAATCTAACGTAAGCAACGTGGTTTATGCTCTTCAGGGCATCTGCCACCATTTCTCCAATCATTGCGCTCGAAACTTCTCCCACGGCTAACGCGAAAAGCTCCTCCTCTATTAAAGCAACCGCGCTTTCCAGGGTCTCCAAGGGCACGGGTAGTTTTTCACAGGCGCGTATCATCCCCCTTAAAACCTTCTCCCTATCGAAAGCTTCTCTTCGACCGTCTTTTTTGACGACCAAAAGCACCGTGCTCCTTTCGATCCTCTCATAAGTCGTAAATCGCCGACCGCATTTAGGGCATTCCCTCCTTCTGCGGATGACGATGCCATTTTCAACCGCTCTCGTCTCTATAACCCTGCTATCATCATGGTTACATCTTGGACAACGCATGCACAACCCTACCTGTATGGTATATGCCTTTTTTATTTACTACATATAGTGTAATTCCTGACTGGAATGACTGAAAGGCCTTTACGCTTAAAGTTGCTCAAATTTTTGGTCCTTAGGACTCAATCAAACTTGAAAGGCTTTGGTTTGTTATTTGATGTCTACCAATCTTTAAGACTGTGTTGCACTTATTTGCAAGTTAAAAGGGGAAGACGAATATTCGTCTTCCCCTTTTAACTTGCAAGCAGAAAACAACAAGCCCGACTTTTATAGCGGGGACCCACTAACCCCGGCGCTTTCTTGGACTTGATCTTTTCTTCTTTCTTATCTCGCTCGGCTTTTCGTAGTGCTCGTGTTTCCTCGCATCTCGAAGAACTCCAACTTTCTTAACCTCTCTTTTAAAGCGGCGCAAAGTATCATCTATCGATTCGTTTTCTCTTCTGTAAACTTTAGCCATCTCTCTCCCCCCTTTCGCATCTCATGACAGCTTCAACCGGGGGGCCAACCAAATTTGCGCCCAGAAAGCAAATGTAGGTGAAGATGAAATATGCTCTGACACGCCTGGCTCCCGCAATTTATAACGACCCTGTAACCAGAGTCTACTAGCCCCATCCGCTGTGCTACTATTGTTAAAACTTCCATGAGATTAGCCCAGATGGAAGGATCTCTTACGTCTTGAGAGGTTGGTATGTGTAATTTTGGGATTATCAAGTAATGATGAGGTGCTTGTGGTGCTACATCCCTAATTGCTAAAACATCTTCCGTTTCGTATACAACGTCACTTTTTATATCGCCATTTATGATCTTGCAAAAGACGCAATTACTAACCACACGCCATTCCTCCAAAACCTTTTAATCTATTTTACCCTACATTCATGTCTCGTACAAGCCAACTCGCCCATGCGCGAACATTTAACGAGGGATGATCTTCGGCAAGTTCTCTTACTTTTCCCTGCAAACAACATAAATATCTGTTCCCCTTTAATTTCTTGAGTAAAGGTATCAACACCTCCTCGTCCTTCACTTTAATGAGGGATAACACAACCGTCAAAGGAACTTCATCAATCGATGGTAACATGGATAGGGCAAGCGAAACAACTCGACTTGAAGGATGGGATAAAAGAGGCATCAATGCCTTCACGCTCCAACCTGCCTGCTTACCCCAATATAAAAGTTTAATACACGCTCTCTCACCGAGATTTTTAACGCTAGTTGAGACCAGTGGGATTATCTTTTTTTGGCAATGCCGAGGAGCTTTGCTCAGAAAATCAAGCATGACATCGAGCATAGCATCATCAAATAGGATCTTTGGTATCGTTTTCATCAGTTCATCCATGTAACTTTCTTCCCATTCCAACCTTCTTAAGTGATCAGCTGCTATAAACCTCACCTCGGGATGTCTGCTTTGTAAGCGTAAAAGAATATCAGATAATTTTATTTTACAGTCATCACCCACTGTTTTTACAAGCGCCGATAGATATTCTTGGGCTTCCTTTAGTATGTTTTCTATCTCTTTTTTTATCAAAAGATCTTTTGTATCACCACTAGTTTTAGTATGACTTTTTGCGGGACTCTTAACTGCCGATTTATTGAGCAAGGCATTTTTCAAAGCAAGATAAGCCTCATTAATCTGTTGAAATTGAAAAGAGTATTCCTCCCCTGCAATATCGGGATGGCACAGAAGCGCTTTCTTGCGGAACGCTTTTTTAACGTCAGCAAAGCAAACGCCAGGTTGTAAATCTAAAAGCTTATAGCTCATTTCAAGCGACTTCACTTATTTTTCACCACCTGGGCAATCCTGTTTACGGTTGATTCCAAAACCGCCAAGGCATCTTGCCACAGGTCTTCTTCCGCACTTTGGAGACATCTAACGCTGTTAAAAAGTTCGGTTATTTTCTTTTCCAAAGGGGGATCGAAGAGATATGAGAAGAGAGCCAACTTTCTCTCGAGTTCCTCAATTTTATGCTTTCGCTCTTTGAAATAATAATCGCGGGAAGGAAAATTGGGAATTTCGACATCCTGGCTTAGATACAAATTCCCTTTTTCATTCGCCACATCGATTCTTAAAAGCCCACTACCATCAACAAGGAAAATCACTTTCACCACATCCCCTGATCTTGTCCCTTTGATAACTAAAGTAGACAGTGTTTCTACTCTTGATCCAGACTCATCGCTTTTGAGCTGCAAAACCTTCGCTTCAACCGAGCCCGACCCAACCACCATAAACCGCTTTGCCAACTTAATGGGCAGCGGCGTGCCCTTCGAAGCGATCACAGAAATCCCGCCATCGGTCGTGCTAATGGCTAAATCACAGGACAATACATCTATAAAAAGCTTTCCTCGCTTCCCGGCTAAGACAGCAGCTCCCACAGCGATGGCCTCATCGGGACAAATTTGCACTTTTTCCGGTTCAGCTATTGCTTCAGCCAACAACCGACGCACTAATGGCATCCGCGCAGAACCTCCTGCCAAAAGAAGTATCTGGCAATTATATCTATCCCATATCCTTTTTGCCAGATCTAAAACAGGCAAGATAAATGCAGCGATCAAGCTTTCTATTTCTTCACGATATATTGCTAATGGTTTGTTTCTATGGAGAATAAACCCGCAAGCCCTTGGCCACCAATTCACCACATTTGTAAAGGACAATGATTCCTTGATCGCTTCAGCCTCCATTAAGAGTAAAGGCCATCTTGGATCCTCACTAGGATCTCCTCTTTCTCCCATTAATTTCCATATATGAAGAGCTATTTCTTTATCTAGATCCATACCTCCAAACTTGGTCGATCCGATACTTTCAAGCACATGACAAAGATCGCTTTTCTTTTCAACGGCCGATATATCAACAGCGCCGGCACCGAAATCAAACACCAGCACGTTTCCTTCTAGGCTCACCGCCATAGCGGCAGCCGTGGGTTCATTTATCAATTTGACACCACGAAATCCAGCTTTTTGGGCTGCACTTTTTACCATATCCCTTTGTTTGAAATCAAAGCAGGAAGGAACAGCGATAAAGCATTCCCTTACAACTGCTTGCAAATAGGCCTCAGCATCTTCTCTTAGGTAAAGCAAAAGAACCTGAAGAAGTTCCTCGGCTACAAAGGTCCTGCCCCCAAGTCGTAGCTTTTGCGAAGCACCGATATGACGCTTTACGCTTACGCAAGAGCCACCAGGGTAAGTAAAAACTGCAGGAAGGGCATCTTCCGCCGCACATAATCTACCGTGACGATAGCCAACGAAGGAAGAAGTTTTCTCATTTCCCCATCGATTCTTGATGACCCTTGGTCCTATATGGTCATCGATAATGGCCAGGATTGAATGTCGCGTACCCACATCGATTCCCACGGGGATACTCTCCATGTAGGGTCAACTCCTCTTTCCAACAGTCACGTTTCGCTATGTAGTTGAGCTTTCTGG